>Ga0172379_10001097_pt1 | contig 58115 bp, 44 predicted proteins | sample GrowelOW334metaG_FD_119756 | JGI IMG/M metagenome (GOLD analysis project Ga0172379, IMG submission 119756) | Groundwater microbial communities from an aquifer near a municipal landfill in Southern Ontario, Canada - Groundwater well OW334 metaG | ecosystem: Environmental > Aquatic > Deep... | reverse complement strand
ACAGACTTACTGGTGTATTCATATTACGGAGCCCTCCTTTGGGTTTTAGGCTTTCGTAATATACTGTTACGAACAAAGGAGCTCCACTTTCATCTTTTTTATTTTGTTAGGACAGATGTGGTTCGTAACCGTGTTCTCGTCGGGTGCTTACCCCTCAGAATCCTTATCCATATTCCCATGACTATGAGTATCTATATACATTGGACCGCCTTTTATATTTGCTTCAAATTCTAATCATTTTATACGATTACTTCAACTTGCCATTCCGATCAAGCGTTTGAAATTGCCTCCAAGCACGGCTTTGAGTTCGGGTCCGGTCAGATGTTCGAAAAATACTGCCTGGAGATTCATTGATGGGTTGCATACCGGAAAATCCGAGCCGAAAAGTATCTTTTCCATGCCTGCCTTATCAATACCGTAACGCAACATACCCCACCTGAAAAGACCGGTTCCGGAAAGATCAAGGTAGGCATTGGGGTATGTTTTAACGAATTCAAAACGCGCTCTCATTTCTTGCCCGTCGCAGGGATGGGCGATCACCAGTTTCAAATTAGGAAAGTTTTTACAAATGGTTTCCATTTCATCTAATCTGAATGGATGGATATTGACTGGTATATCAAATTCCTGGATCAGGTCATAAATTTTAAACATGGCGTCACCGAGATACGATTTATAGTCCATGCAATCGCCGACAAGTTCACCGATCCACCGGATATTTTCCCGGTGATAAAGCTCTTCGATTTCCCGGCATGATTCTTCGGGGCAGGATGGCAGGACGTGAATTCCGGGGATGAAGAAGTCAGGATAGAGTTCTCGGAATTTTAGAGCCTCACAATTCAACGCCTTGATCTGATCGAATGACGGAGCAGTTAGCTTTTTTGCGACCGAGCCGCAGCATTTTGCGATTCCGGCGCGTTTCATTTCCTCTACGAAAAGATCAGGTGTTTCGGTTCCAGGAAACCATGCCAAGTTATTATCGCGGCTCAAAAAGGGATGAATATGGCAGTCGATGATTTCAAATTCCATGAATTTCATACATTGCTTTCGTTTTTGGACACTTCCTATTTGTTTTACATTTTATATATTATATGAAATATTTATTTAAACTGCGGCAGCCATTCTTTTGTCGCTTTCATCAACTCAATTCCCATTTTTCGTATATCCGACGGCGGCAGATTCGCGCAAAGCGGATCAAGCATCAGCGAATGAAGCGCCAACTCCAGGTCGCCTTTCATCGCCGCCTCCAGAGTCATCTTCTGTACTTTGCAATGCGCTTCAAGCGTCGGCTGAATCTCACGCGGCAGAGAACCAATTGCAATTGGGGTGAAACCGCGGGCGTCAACCATTCCCATCGTCTCGACCACCGCGCCGCGCGGCAAATTATCAATTTGTCCGATATTCGGCATATTCACGACATCTATAAACGGTTTGTTGGCAATAAATGCGGTCATAATGTCAACCGCCGTCTCTCTGGTGCGCGGAAACGGCGCCAGCTCTCCTGAAGCCATTTTGGCGGCCCGCTCTCTGGCGTTTTTTCTGATGCCATACCGTTCTTCAATTGAAGTTCTGACCAGGCCGAAGCGCTTAATCGGAGCTTTTCCGTTATTGAGGTATCCGGACATGAATTCACAGGTATGGCGGTCGCCCGGATAGGTCAGGTAATTATATTGCCGGTATAACTCATCCAGCAGTTTATGTTTGTTATGCGCCATGCCTGCTTCGTCTTTATGCACTTCCGCAAAATATTCATCCACAGACCTGCCTGCAAGTTTTTTCGCCAGCAGCGGGTATCCCGGCTTGCCTTTAACCGTAAAATCCGTCACCCAGAAAAAATGGTTGACCCCGCCATACTTTAAAGAGAGGTCTTTTTCCTCCACTCCAAAAATCTTTTCCAGCAGATTATATGCGCCAAATACGCCATGACATAAACCGACAGCGCGCAACGATGTTGAAGCATATATTGCGCCAGTCAACGCCGCCATTGGGTTAGTATAATTCAGGATGATTGCGTTCGGCGACAGTTTTTCAATCTTCTGCGCCATCTTAACAAACACCGGCACATTTCGCAATGTGCGCGACCAGCCGCCGGGCCCGACCGAATCTCCGACCGTATGGAGAATCCCGTATTTCTCCGGAATCTTCAGGTCATGCCGCATCATCTCCAAGTCGCCGGTGGAAATCGTAATAACTACGAAATCCGCACCGGCAAACGCTTTTTCCTCGGAACTGCCGGCGGTGAACTTAAACCCGGAACCCAAAATTTTGGACATCTTTTCCACCGCGGCCTTCACTTCTTTGGCTGCTTGAAGATTGGGATCCAGCAAATAGACTTCACTGCCTTTAAGTTCAGGAGCGCGCATCATATCACACATGATATGCGGAATCCAGTTGTAACTGCCGCCGCCGGTCATTACGATCTTCGCATTTTTTGACATTATAGTTCCTCCAGTAATTATTTATTAAAATACACTATCATTCCATAATTTCTAAATATTGACGGTTTCATCTTTTCTTGAACTTGCAATTATTGAATTTTACTTACCTCATTTTGATGTGTAAAAAGTCATATTTCTATCTCAAACAACGCTTTAAAACAGGGATCCGAATTTGTCATAAAAATAAAGTCGTCTCGCTGTTCATAATCGTGTTTTGTGAAAGCAAATATCTTTAGCCACCGACACATGTCTTACAAAAGCCGAATAGGCACATTGCGCGATAATTCTTTGAAATTGAAAGGTCATATTTTTTTCAAACTGTTCCGCTTTAGATTTATTAAAACGACCTTCTTTGGTCACAAATTGTCCCCACCAACCATACCCGCCTTTTGAATCCTGTGGAGACACCATAAAACTCTGGGAATATTCTCGCGGGAAAAAACTTTGAAAGACAGCCAGCTCATTCAACCATGAATTGCATCCGATGGTTTCCGGAACAAAACTTTTAGTTTGAATGTCTTTTATAACCGCAACCAACTCACTGATTCTGTCATCCGGGAAGGCAAACGGCGATTCCGGCATGCATGCGTTCTTGAAGTGCAGATAAATGTGTTTTCTTTCCGGGACATAGTCATAACAGAAGCACCCGAACCATTGATGCGCGGGGGGCACTATCAGGGCAGAACAAGAAATGAATGGGGTAATAATTTTCATTGATTCCCGCGCAAACGCTGTTCCGTCCGACCGACAGATAAATTTCAGGTATTTTTCCCTCATCGAGTTCAACGCAAACTGCCAGTCGGCATTTTTCTCATTGAAGGAGGGGGGCTTTTGAATGACCGAAACAATTGAAGTATACCCGCTCAATGCTTTTTCAAAATCTTTTTCCAATCCTTTTTCAAGAACATGGAAAAGATATTTGAGTTGAAGTTCGGCCATTTCAAGTGCAAGCTGAACATTATTGTCTTGAGATAAGTTGCTTCCTTTTCCAATTTTGTATTCAGTCATATTACCCACTCAGCCGTTGTTTTTCCCATTATGCCCTCAATAATCTCCGAAGGGACGCCGATGCGCTTTAATAATATTTCGTAATACTTCTGCGCATCCTCTATTATCTGGGGATTCGTAAAATAAGCATCGGAACCGAGAAGCAGCTTTTTAAAGCCTGAAAACGAAGTATCAACTTCGGTGACACAACTACGCAGCAAAGATGCAAGTTCATTGGGCTGAAGCGCCATCCAGCTTCCGTTGCCGGCCAGATCCGCATAAACATGGGGATGAAGCATCAGCAACTCAGCGGCTTCCTTCCGGAAAAATCTTGTCCCTAAATGCGCAATAATAATTTTCAATTCAGGGAAGGCACGGGCGATTCTGTCCAGATTTAACGGATTCATGTTTGTGAGCCAGGGACGGCGATAAATAGTATCTTTGGGTGCGTATGGTCGTATTACTCCGGTGTGGAAGAGGATGGGAAGTTTTAACTTTTCCGCCTTCTCATAAACAGGCATGTACAAGTCATGATCGTAGGCATAATATGGCATTATGCATTTGAGTCCTTTAAAACCCTGTTCTATAAAATCAGCAACAACCGCCGCATCTATTTTGTCCCATAAATCAATAAAAGCAAAAGGAATCAAAATTTCAGGATATTGTTTAGCAACTTTAAGTGTTGCAGCATTTTCCGGGAACTCGTGATCAGTATGCGGTACTGCCGAGCAGACACAGGCGATTGTCTCAAACTTTTCGCAAGCTTTCACAAATTTCTTAACTTCTTCAGTATCCGTACTGTTAATGTGTGTATGAATGTCTATTTTCATTATTACCTCATCTTGCAGTTAACCTTTTTGGCTCCTATGTTTCTTAGGTGCTGTTAAGAAATAAACTTGTAAAGGTTATTTTGGAACAGCTCTTTATCTATAGCGAAACATGAAAACATTCCATTATTATCCCATAATTTCTAAATATTGACGGTTTTTTATACCGATCAGGTTGAAAGAACGTGATTGTTTGTCCGCGCCATGCTTATTCACCAGTTTCGGACTTGAATTCCGCAGAATCAATTTGAACATTTGCGCCAACACACTCATTTTATGCTTCGGCGGACTCATAAGTTGCTCCTTTTTGTAATTAAAATAGCGTAGATCGAATACGTCAACTTTTCAAGTTTTTAATATCCCCTGGGACGGATTCGATTTGTAAAACATACCAATAATTATAACGTCATTCCGCCAATCCGGCAACTCCTTAAATGATTAAATTATTTTGCTTAGTGATTATTTGACATGGCCTCCGGATGACTATATTGTAACGTTCATGAAAAATAATATTGAAAATCTGCTGGATGTGCTGCCTGTAAAAAACACAAACTATGTCCTGCACAAAGCCAAAGGGCGCGGATTCAACCTTAATAAACATATCCATAAAGAATGCGAAATTATCTTTGTTGATTACGGAGTAGTGGAGTTGACCATACGCCAGAAAACTATTATGCTGAATCCAGGCGATTGCGTTCTTATTCCCGCCATGCAGGCACACCAGTTTCACGGTGCCAATGGCAAACCGTTCGATTTTTTGAATATTATTTTTTATGGAAAATTTGACAGTTCTATTGCCTGCAAACCCATCTTCTTTAACCATGAGGAAAGGGCAATCATGTTGAAACTGAAAAATGAATACCTGACCGAAAACCGCTTCAACCTTGAACTGATCGTCATCATGCTTAATCAGTTGCTGTTATTGATCCAGCGCCGCCTCAGCGAAAGCTGTTTTGAACAGAGCACAGTACAAATAACCGGAGAAAATAATCTGAACCACCGGACAGCAATCATTTCAAGGGCGTTGAATTTCATCAGGAACAACTACATGCGCGACATTATGGCGGAATCCGTCAGCAAGCACTCCGGAGTCAGCACCTCTTATCTGCGCAACCTGATGCAAAGAGAGACCGGACATAATTTCCGCCATCATCTGCGTGAGATCAGAATGGAAACCGCTCAGCGATTACTGCGTGAATCCACCGACAACATTTCCGATATTGCGGCAAAGGTAGGCTACAGTTCCCTGCCGCATTTCTGTGTCGCATTCAAGAAAGTTTCCGGAATGACTCCAACCGAATTCGCCCGCTCTCTTGGCAATCCCAGTATAAGAAACTGACCCAAGCCGTATCTCGCCTATTGGGTGACAGAGCGCTGGTTCGCAAGTAAATAGTTTTAAAAATCAGGCATATTTCGGAAGCGGGCAGGGGGGCCGGTTGTCCGGACAAACATCCGGTAGAAGAACTGCAAATCCCGGAAGCCGGATTATCCCGCCGGGCTTTTGCCGGCAGATCTGATTCCAGCAGCAGTTTGCATGCCCGGTAAATTTTGCGGTGATTGATGCATTTTACCGTACTTTCGTTGAAAAGGCTGTTAAACATTTTTCGCAGATAGACTTCACTGATCCGGAGTTTTTGCGCCAAGTAGGACTGTTTCAAATCCGGATACTCCAGCCGCTGCTAGATCATTTCCAGCGCCGGAAACAATTTCAGCAACTGTTTAAAACCGCCGATTCCGGTTGTCGCATTGCGGGGAAAATGATACAGGACATGCAGCAATTGTGCCATGAAAGTCTGATAGCATGGCGGTTTCAGCGTGTAAGCCTGAATCAGCGCCCGCGTAATTGATTCTGGCAAACCTGAATCGTTCCAGCTCCAATCCGGACTTTCTTTTGACCGGAAATGACGGTTGCAAATAAGAATGGTAACGCCTTCAAAGAAGAAAGACACGGAGAGAAACTTGTTCGGAATCAATGATTTTCGTAACCTGTATTACATCAGGTCATTGCTTAGTGACATAGTCACGATTTTTTTTAATCTTCATTGGGTAAATCACCCGCCCTTTGGGTCGGCTTTGATTTTGCTTTTTGTATTAGTTTCTTGTTTTCTAATCTCCGGCCAGCCCGCAGGGCGTGGAAGTCCGTCCGTAATACCCCGAGGCTTGCCTCGGGGATAGGATGGGCGGGATTTATTTGATTATTTTAAACAATAACTATTGACATAGCCATTGGAATGTGTTATAATCTATTTCAGAAATATAAATACGGAGAGCACGTCTGTTATGGAAAATAAAATTACATCTACCAGAAATTATATTCTTGATCTTCTGGAAAGCGGCAAATTGAAAGGCGGAGATAAACTTCCCGGCGCCCGCGTCATTGCCTCCTCCATTAAAGTTTCATTTGTCAAAATTCAACAGGCATTGGATAAGCTTGTCCAGGATGGTATTCTGGAAACAATTCCACGGCAGGGCACTTTTGTTCAGCGGAATTGGAATACTCGCATTTTGCAGACTAATTTCACATTGTATAAGAAAAATCTGCCGTGGGCGGACTGTTTTGAGGAATTGCTGGCTGATCGCATTCCGCAGTTGAGACTGTGCAGGAAATTTCCGCAAAGCGTTTTTGAATTGCGCACAACCATAGATGTACAGAATAATCGCAATAACTATTTGGATCTGCAACCGGTTCTGGACCGTATATATCCCGATAAATCGCTGTTTTTCAGTCATCCCTTCAAGAATTTTTATGTTGACCGCAAACTGGTGGGGATTCCGTTCATCTTTTCGCCGCGCGTAATGTTTTATAATCCTAAACTGTTGAAAAAATATGGTTGCTCCGAGCCACGCCTTGGATGGACATGGGAAGAATTCATACAAAGCGTGCGGAAAATGCGTGCGCGGAATATTCACGGAACTGAAATTTTTAACTGGGGCACTGGAATGTTTCTTTGGATAAATTTCATATTCCGTGCAGGTGGGTGCTTGATTTCGTCTTCTCCATCCGATCCGGTGGCGATTGATCATCCACAGACCCGCTATGGCTTGCAGCTTTATACCGAACTGCTGCATGAATTGAATATTTCCTACGATGAAGTAGTCAGCCTCGGAGATAATTTTGATTATATAGAACAATTTACCGCAGGAAAACTGGCGTTCATGGTATCGGTGCGTGAAGCTCTTACGGATTTCAGGCATGCTGGTTTTGATGACTGGCAGACCGTGCCGCTGCCGGTGATAGAAGGAGGCGCGGACATCACTGCCCAGGCAACCGATTTGATTTGCGTCAGAAAGAGCTGTACCGACCTGGCGCTCGTGGAAAAGTTTGTCCGGTTCATGCTTTCTGAAGAAGCTCAGGATTTTATCGGCATGGAGAAATACGGGATTCCGATCAGAAAATCTTCGGCATTCAAAAGTATTGACACCGAATCGTCGCGGGATATGCTGTTTCTCTCGGAGACCAATAAAATTAGTGCTCAATACAACATCAATTCTCCGGAATTGTCGTCAATGATAGAGGAAGGAATCATTCGCATATGGCGCGATAATCTGGATCTGGCACAAGCTACCGGGGTTCTCGCCCAGGCGATAAGATTGTTTTTACAGATCAAACAAGTTCCCAAAAAAAATACCTTAATTAAAAACAAGGAGGTTCGGAAAAATGAAGAAGTATGCTTGGTTTAATGTTCGTAAACATGGTCAGCTTGAGACCAATCCGGAAATCAGTCTCTTCACGCTCATAGAACTCTTGGTAGTGATAGCTATCATCGCAATTCTGGCATCAATGCTGCTGCCGGCGTTGGCAAAGGCGCGTGATACGGCAAGACAATCCAGTTGTGCATCAAATCTTAAGCAGATTGGACTTGGCTTTATCAGTTATGGCAATGATTATAGAGACTATTTTGTACCGTTGACTACTGCGGCATCAGACAGCACATCATGGTTCATCACGCTCCAGCAACTGAAATATCTGCCAGAAACTAATGCTCAGAAGGGCGTTTTTGTTTGCTCGTCTGCGACAGTGCAATGGATGAAGAACTATCAAAACCCGTATACTGGGAAAAATATAAATTATTATAATACTTACGGTGCTAATACCAGTGTGGTTAGTTTTGGAATCACAAATACGTCCTATCCATTGCGTACATTCGGCTTTATCAGCCGGACCGTGAAGAAGCTTTCAGCAACTCCGGTGGTCACTGACTGTGTTACTACGGATGCTGCCGGGGCTTTGAATAAGAATTATACTATCCATTTATACTCGAATCCAAGCAATGATCCGCTTAGTCAACTGTCACCTCCGGGAAATGTATATTCATTACATGCCAAAGGCACCAATGCTCTTTTCTGTGACGGTCATGTAAAATATTTTAAAGCGCCGTATCTAACACAATACTGGCTGGATCCGGCTTCCGCTTATAGCATGGACAAGCACTAGAGGTTATTCACTTTATGTGTATAAGCATACTGATAAATCATCTTGAATTTCAATTGGCTGATTATTTATAGGTTAAGTTTGCATTGTGCAAACAAATTAAGATGTAACTAGAAGGATTAAAATGAAGATATTAAAATGTTCAATGTTTTCTGTTGCGGTTGTCATGATATTCGCCGGACTGAACGTATCGGCGCAGGATTCTGCATGCAATCTGCTTAGTAATGCAGTGTTCTCGACGCTGAACGAAAAAGGCAATCCTGAAGGATGGTCCGCATCTGTGTCCGGATTCAGTCTTGACCCGGCGGTAAAGCCGGATGGCTGTGAACAAAGTTTGAAAGTTGCGGTTGCTAAAGAAGGAAAATTCCTTGGCGATGTTACGCAAATGGTGAAGGTCAAACCGCAGACGAATTACACTTTCAGTTGCATTGTGAAAGCATCTCCCGGAATCGGCGTTTTAATGGTTAAGCTGTTAGACACCAAAGGTGGAGAGATTAAGCGGATAACCAGCGCGGCGAATGGCGGTGCCGAATGGGAGATGCTTAAAGCAAGTTTTTCCACGGAAAGCTCCGATACGATTCTGGTAATGCTGCGCTATACTCAGACGGCCGGGCAGACGCTGTGGTTTGCATTGCCGAAACTGGTTGAAGAGAATAAGCCCCAAGAGGCCACTGCAAAATGATGAGGAATAACATGAGAATTGTATTTTTTGCTGCAATAGCGGCGTTGTGTGTCTTCGTGCAGACTTTACCAATTTCAGCGCAAGCCGCACAGGCTGGAGTCAGAATATTTCTGGCCGGGGATTCAACGGTGTGTAATTGGAAGCCGGAAGCGCCACAGCGCGGCTGGGGGCAGATGCTTGATCAGTTCTTTAATAAAAATGTCACCATTACCAATCTGGCAGTCAGCGGAACCAGTACTAAGACATTCCGTACTCTCGGATGCTGGGACAAATTGCTGGCGCAATTGAAACCCGGGGATTATGTGATGTGCCAATTTGGACACAATGATTCCCACAGTAAAAGCGAACCGAAGTCCACCGATGCCGGTACCGATTACCAGGATAACTTGAAGAAGTTCATTGCTGAAGTCAAGGGCAGAGGCGCGAATGTAGTCCTGGTTACGCCAGTGCACCGTGGCATCTTCAGGAAAGACGGTAAAATGAGCCAGGAGTTGTTGCCTTATGTGGAGGCGATGAGGAAAGTTGCCAAAGAGAGCAATGTCACATTAATTGACCTTTACGCTGCGAGCGGCGAATATATGGAGAAAACCGGACCTGAAAATATTGATCCGGTATTCTGCGGCATCAAGAATGACCGTACGCATTTTTCAGAAAAGGGCGCTCTGGTGCTGGCTGAATTTATTGCTAAGGGTTTTGCCGCAGCCAAACATCCTCTGGCAGAGTATTTAAAACAATGACTTGTTATTTATGAGAATTGCATAAAGTAAGGAAAACTGATTAAATATGTGTATTACAAAAATGATGATGTCCGGGCTTGCGGCTCTGGCGGCAATCTGCGGTTTGAATATGAATGCGCAGGATTCCGCGGCGAATCTGCTGAAGGGATTCTCCTTGCTTGATGTGCGAGGCAACCCGCAGGGCTGGTTTTCGCCTTTGACGAACCCGATCGCGATTGATCATGGCGTTAAACCCGGCGATGGCAGTACTAGTATAAGGGTTGATATCAGAAACAAAAGTGAATGGGGCTCGATTCAGCAGGATATTTCAATCAAAAAGAATACCGCATATTCATTCAGTTGCCAGGTGAAAGGCTCTTCGCCAAAATTAGTTTTTTTGATGATAAAACTGCTGGATGCGCAGGGAAAGGAAATCAAGCGATTTAAAAGCGAAGACAATTTTGACGACAACTGGGAGTCAATCCAGTTGGACTTTCAATCCGGAAATGCGGAGAAGGTTTCTGCTTTACTGCGTTTCTTTCAGACCACTGACGCGCTGGGCGAATCTGCCTGGTTTGCCGATCCTCGATTGGTTATTGCCTCTAATGCAACTACTACTCAAACTAAAAACTCCGTGAAAAACTTTTCTCCTGAACTATCTGCGGTTCCGCTCTTTGCAGGGTGTGGCATCTATATTAAATATGGCGACGGCGATTACAGCAAATGTAATCTGGCATATCGCCGCAAAGGAAGCTCCAAATGGGAGGATGCGCTGCCGCCGTTGAATGTGAAAACTGATGCACTTGCTAAATTTCTTCCAATAGTTGATCATATGTTCAGAGGCAGTATAGTCAATTTGGATGAGAATACTGAGTATGAGGTAAAAGCCGAATTGCTGGATTCGAACAGCAAACTCCTGAATACGCTTAAATCTGAGTTCAAGACCTGGAGCGGGAATGTGCCGGTGAAAAAAGTTGTGAATATCACAAAAGAACTCAAGGCGGGACCGGTCGTCCTTACAGAAATACATGGTTCTCCTGACGGCTGGATAAAGTATGTTGTTGACCCCGGAACCGTGATCGACGGCGGCGCAATCGAGGAAGCCGCTGTTCAAATCAAACGTTGCTCATATTTATTGCTGGAAGGACTGAGTGTAACCGGCGGCAGACTTTATGGAATTGATATCTTACGCTCAAAGAATATCCGGGTTGTTAATTGCGACGTGAGCGGATGGGGACGTACCGGCAGGCAGGACTTCGCTAAAAAAGGCGTGTATTACGATGCAAATGGCAGTGAAATAGATTTCGATAATGGGATTAATATCTATATCAGCGGAAATGTATTAGTTGAAAGATGTTACGTTCATGATCCGAGAGGAACGGCCAATTCATGGTTCTATTATCATCCGGAGGGTGCGCAGGCTTTAGGCATTATTTCCACTGGAAGCACGGTAATTCGTTATAATGACTTTATCGGCAGCGATGAACATCGCTGGAATGATGCCGTCAGCGGCTATGATAACGGCTCCAAGACTGGTGGATTCTTCCGTGATGCTGAGGTTTACGGCAATATGCTGGCATTCGGCAATGATGACGGCCTGGAATTTGACGGCGGACAGATGAACCGCCGTTTCTTTAAGAATAAAGTGGAAGGCTTTCTGTGCGGCATCAGTCTGGCCCCGAATATGCTTGGTCCGTCGTATGTATATAACAATCTTTTCGTAAACGAAGGCGATGTAACCAATGCGGCCGGTTCCGTGTTTAAGAACGGCGGCGGATCCACTTATACCTTCGGGACAACATTCTTTTTCAATAATACCGCATACACTAATGGGCAGGGGATTGCTTCCGTCGGGTATGGCAATGATAAAAACCAGGGACAGTTTAATGGTTACAGCCGGAATAATCTGCTGGCCTGCCGCCAGCTTCCGGTCTATGACGGTACTATGAATCCGTTGTGCGATTTTGACTATGACTTGATGTGCAATCAGGCCCGGCTGGACAATTACTATTGTAAAGCCGCTCCGGGTATGGAGAAACACGGGGTGACGGCACTGCCGAAATTTAAAAATCCGGAGAATGCGGATTTCAATTTGTCAGCCGGCAGTCGCGGCGTCGGCGAGGGTGTGGCGATACCGAATTTTGCTCCAGGTACAGACGGCAGAGCTGATATCGGCGCATTTGAATACGGTAAAGCAGGCATACTGCCTTACCGCCCGATTCCGGTGACCTGTGACAAAGGCCAGCTTAATCTGAAAGTCAACCTGAAAGATAAAACGTCAGCTTCTGACACTGTTAATGTTACCGTCAATCCCGGTTCCAATTGGACCGGTGGGTTCAAGATAGTAAAGAATCAGTCTTTCGACTGGGTTACTGTGGAGCCGTCCGCCGGAGTTTTCAAGGCTGGAGAGCCAGTACGGTTTACTGTGAGCACGATCCCTGCTAAAATTAAAAAGGCCGGTTTGCAGAAAGGTCTGTTTCTTGCCCGTATGGAAGATGGTTTTTCAATTCCGGTGACCGTTTATGCCACTGCGGTCAGTGATGCTCCGCGTGCGGTTGTTAAAGTGGTGGATGCGGCTGATTTCACTACAGGAAACGATCCGAAATGTACATCCGGCAGGTATTATAACTTCGATAAAGCCAGTTGGGATGCCCCGGATAAAAAGGCTGTTGAATTTGCGGTAGAAATTCCCTGTGCAGGCATATATTATACGTTTTTGCGGGTAAAATCTCCCGCAGCTCCCGGCGTGGAGCATAATTCGTGTTACATTGCAGTAGACGGCGAAACTCCGCAGAAGATTTTCTTTGAAAACGCGCCATGCTGGGTATGGGCTCCAGTGCGTTTTCCAAATAATAAAAAAGAGCCAGGCACGGCATTAAGTCTGACGCCGGGAAAGCATTTAATAAAAATATATCCTCGCAAGACTATGCTGCTTGACACGATTGCTTTATCGTCAGATCCGGTTTTGGAATAAATAAGCATTAAGGAAAGAATTTTGATGATTAATGCGGCATTGATAGGGATATCCGGATTCGGCTCGGTTCACTGCAATGATTTATTGCGGGAACATCGTGGCAGACGGTTGAAATTCGCTGCGGCTACGGTTATTAACCAGGAGCAGGAGGCGGAACGGTGCGCGGTTTTGCGGGAGCTCGGCGTGGAACTGTTCTCTGATTACCGCGAAATGCTGGAAAAGCATACAGGCAGAATTGACTTGTGCTGCATTCCGACCGGGATTGCTATGCACACCCCGATGGCGATCGCCGCTATGCGATCCGGAGCCAATGTGCTGATCGAGAAGCCTGCGGCGCCGACAGTTCAGGATATTGCCTGCATGCAGGCGGCGGAAAAGCAGTATAAACGTTTTACGGCAGTGGCGTTTCAGCAGTTGTACCGTCCGGAAATAATGAACTTGAAAAGGGCATTGTGCGGCGGATTAATCGGTGATGTCCGGAGCATCAGCTTCAAGAGTGTGTGGCCCAGAAATTTGAAATACTATACCAGGAACAACTGGGCCGGCCGGCTGCAATGCGGGAATGACTGGGTACTGGACAGTCCGTTTAACAATGCGATGGCCCATCATCTGATGATGGCATGTTTTCTCGGAGGCAGTACCCCGGAACGCGCTTTGACTCTGCGGTCAATCACAGCCGAACTGTACCGGGCAAACCGGATCGAATCGGCGGATACCGCTTCAATCATGGCTGAAAGCACAGAAAATATTGCTTTGCACTTTTGCGTTTCCCATGCCTCGGCCCACGAACTGCCGGATACAATCACCGTCAATGGCACCCAGGGTTCTATTATTATAACCCGCGATATGGTTGCCGTTGAAAATAATTCAGGAAGGACTGAAATGGAATTCGACCGGGATATTGTCCGTGAGCAGTTGCTGGATGCAATCATTGCCAGGGCTGAAGGGCACGACCGCTTTATTTGCAGTCTGGAACTCGCCCGTGTTCATACTTTGCTTGTCAACGGGGTGCATGATTCATCCATGATTGTTCCAATTAATCCGGATTGTCTTTTTGAGGAGACCGCGGATAATTCACAGACCATGGCAGTCAAGGGGATGAATGATTATATCGAACAAGCCGTTATGGAACACAAGATGTTGAGTGAAGTCTGTCCTGAATATTTTCCCGGATGCGGACGCAAAATAGATTTGGTAGACTATGTGAAATTTACGGGCGGAAAACGCAGTTGTTGAAAGTTGTTATCGTCTGTGTTTCCGGCAGTACTGATTGTGCCTTGTAGACTCGCTGCAGGCAGACGGAAACAATCGGCGCCAGTGATTGAATAAACGACTGTGACACCGTTTTTATACCTTGCCGGCGTGATATTACAAATTGCTTGCTGAAAAAGAAAAGATATTTTTAAACTATACATTTATAGAACTAGTTTACGTTTACGCTATTAAGATTAAAATATACTTATGGAATCAGTTCTTGCATATTACTGGTTATTTTATAAATCTAACCAGAAAGGAGGGGGTATTTAATTATGGATTCCTGACTGTTTCTGCTTTAATACCACAATCAGGAATAGCACGTTGTACTAATAAAAACTAAAAACAAGAGAGGGAGGAAAACATCATGCTGAAGATTATCAACCAACGGGTATTTCATTTTGAATGGCTGCCAATCTTAGTTTTGGGATTATGCCTGATGAGTTTTGCATGCCGGGCCGATGATTTTAAGTTCATCCGCACCTGTGTGGTGCACTTTAGCTATTCGCTTGCCGCTGGCGATGAAAAGACAATAGCCAAACACGATTTAGCTGTTCTAAAACGTTGTTATTGGAATGATATCAACGGGAACACATGGGTGACACTCAAGGGTATCAATCCTGGCATTAAAATTTACCTGTATGAGTTAGGCAGTGAAATCAATGACAATTACGATACTGTTACTCTTGAGTATCTCGATAATCTGGGCCGCTGGAATAACAGGCGTGCTTCTGAGGGCGGTCCAGGAACCAATGTAAACCAGGATCATCCGGAATTTTTCCTGCTGGATTCCAACAACAGCCGTATATATAACACAAGTTTTACGAATAGCTGGAGAATGGATATCGGTCTCGCCGCCTATCAGAATTACTGGCTGCAGGCGGCTATCAATGACGTCGTAAATCAAACATGGGTTGCAGACGGCATCTTTTTGGATAATTGCATTACTTTGTGGACGCTGGGGAGCGGCAATCCTGCCACGTATCCTACAAATGCATCATGGATAAGCGCCATGCATGGCTTTATTAATGTAACAACGTCGGCATTGCATGCAGTCGGACAGAAGACTTTTTGCAATCGCGGATTTAGCAGGACGGCTGATGGCTACAACGCATTTATAGCACTTGACAGTATTGCCAATCCGCCTGACGCGGCAATGGAGGAAGGAGCTTTTGTTGTTGGCTGGGCATCTTCAGATGCTCAATTCTACCCAGAAGCTGACTGGAAACGTCAGGTTGACGTGCTGGGTGCGGTACATAATTACAAGATTGCTCATGTCAGCCATTGCAAGCTGGCTTCCGGCGGCAGCGGTACGGATAATTATGGAAAGCCGGTTACTTATTATGATGCTCTCTGGTATGCATTATGCTCATATCAGCTTGGGAAGAATGAAATTAATGACAATAGCTATTTTGCGTTTCCCGAGTCTGACAATTATAGCTTATTGTCCTGGTATGATGAGTTTGATAACAGTAAGCTGAATTTGGGCAGGGCTGCCGGTCCATATCAGATTAAAGTGATTTCCGGCAACAATATATATATGCGGGAGTTTACCAACGGTTATGTGTATGTCAATCCTACTGCTAATGACGTGACATCGGTTGGACTCAAAGAAACGTGTAAACAGTTGAATCATGACAATTTTGAAAATGATCCGTCAACGATTGCGAATGTTACCAGCATCAGCCTGCCGTCTCATCGCGGCACAATTTTATTGAAATCGTCGCAGTCGCTTCCCGGAACCGTATATGAAGATGCGGAAAACGGCAATACTGCAGGTTGGAGCGTATATGATAACACTGGAACGATCAGTAATGTTTATGACGCTGAACGCGCCGGACGAGTCATACAGTTGGCCGGCAATGGAACAAGCACAGGGTTCCAGAAACTTACTGATGTCGGCATCGTCTGGAATAACAGTGCCCAGTTTGCGGTGGAGTGGAAAATGAAATATTCCGCGCCAATTATTGTCTATCTTAGACTTGATACTTCAGCCGGGACAAAATATCTCGCGTATTACAGCAATGCCGTTACTGAAGGCGGAACAGGACAGTATGTTTCTTACAATCTTGGAGCGGGAGCGGTAAACGGCAAATGGCATACCATTACCAGAGACCTTAAAGCTGATTTGGCAAAATATCAGCCGACAGTCACGTTGAACAGTGTAACCTCTTTTCTGATTCGCGGTAGCGGTTATATTGATGATATCCTGCTGCGGCAGCAGGATACGGTTTACGAGGATGCCGAAAACGGCAATACTGCAGGCTGGAGCATTTATGACTCTAATACGACTGGAACAATAACAAATGTTGATGATTCCAGTCGCGGGGGTAAGATCATCAGGTTAACCGGGAACCAGTCAAATACCGGATTCATAAAACAAACCGATGCTGGCGCAAATTGGAACAATACCTCTCAGTTTACGCTGGAATGGAGCATGAAAACATCGGTCAGTTACTATATATTCGCACTGGTAAACACTTCAGCCGGAGACATATATCTTACATACACCAGCGCTGGCTATGATACGCTGGGAACCGGCAATTACATCTGGCATGGTCTTGGCTCCAACACTACAAATGGACAATGGCAGACCATTGTCCGTGATCTGAATGCCGACTTAAAGGAGGCGCAGCCCGGCGTAACATTAAATAGTGTTAAAGCGTTTCTGATTCGCACTGGCAGTGCGGATATTGACGACATAAAATTGAGGGAAAAATAATTAACGGACATATATGGTTGTGTTAAATGAGCCGCTAGGGAAAACAAAATGTAGAGCGTCCCCCGCTTTGCATGTTTTCCCGGTGGCATATACTCGAAACAGACTTAAAGAACTATATGAATTTTGAATTATGGAAATGCTGTTGAAAACTGTTATTGCCAGGATGCTTGCCTGCGTCGGCGATACATTAATAACTATCGCAGCCAGTCAGAACGCTGTATTATCCTGTGTTGCATTTTAAATTCGAGGGTTTCGAGTTGCATGCTGGCACATGTATTCGCGCAAATTCCATACTAACACTTTGAATCCTGCTAAAAGAGGCTGGAGTAAATACATCGAAATGTTATCCGGTGGAAATACGATTGGTCTAAGCTATGGTTGAAATAGATGGTAAAAATGACTTTCATTACTGATAATTTTACATGGGAGGCCTCTTCCATTTGCGATCTTTACAAGGCCCGTTGGGCAGTCGAAATGTTTTTCAAGGAGATCAAGCAGACATTGCAGCTTGCCGACTTCATGGAATACAATAAAATGGGGTACGCTTGCAGATATGGACGGCGTTGTTGACTTATATTCTGTTGCGCTTTACCGCATGGCAAAACAAGTGGGATCATTCCTTTGCCAAATTGTTTATCGTATTGCGCTGCATACTTTGGAGTTGCCTGGATATGTTCAGCGTTCTTGCTTGCTGTGGGACAGCAGGCCGCGAATGCGTTTCGCCCAGGATTAGTGTTATTTGCCGGGATTTGTACCGATTCAAATTTATATAAAACCCAAAATAGGATACGGGAAATTCAATAATCGTAAGTTCAAGACAAAGCAAAAATCGTCAAAAATTATAGATATTGGGATGATGAAATCTTCAAATATTGAAAGCTACTGGGATTTTGTAATATAAGAATAAATGTAAACATGAATAAAACAAATTAAAGGAATAATGTCACAACCATCCCATAGGGGCACTAAATAAAGGAGAGATATGAAAATCGATACTGTTGAAATCTATCATGTCGCGATGCCTTTGGTTTATCCTTTCCGAACAGCGTTCGGCAACGATAACACCATTGAATCAGTATTGGTGAAACTAGTTTCGGGAGATTATTACGGATGGGGGGAGGCCGCATCATGGCAATACCCAGCATATTCTGCGGAGTTTGCGGAAGGACAGTTTATTGTTTCGCAAAAACTCATTTCCCGGTCGTTGCTTGGCAAAGACATTATTTCCGGACGGCAGTTACAGCAGGAACTGGCCTGGATTAAAGGAAACTATTTCGCTAAAGCAGGTTTTGACCTTGCATGGTGGGACCTTTACGCGAAGATGCAGGGTAAGCCTTTATGGCAGGTCATCGGCGGTAAAAGCCCAGATGTGGAAGCCGGAGCGGATTTCGGCATAATGGAAAGCATTAATCTGCTGATTGAAACCGTTAAAAAAGCAGTTGCAGAAGGATATAAACGGGTCAAGCTGAAGTATCGTTTGGGATGGGAATTGGAGATGATCGATGCCGTCAGAAAAACTTTTCCCGACTTGGTGATTCATGTGGACTGCAACAGTGCCTATACGCTTGCGGATGTTGAGATGTTCAAGCAACTTGATAAATACAACCTTGCAATGATCGAACAGCCGCTGATGAGCGACGATCTGATCGATCATGCCACGCTCCAAGCCCAGTTAAAAACCCCTATATGCCTCGATGAAAGCATAACTTCCCCGGCAAAAGCCAGAAAAGCCATTCAAATGAAAGCCTGTGGCTTGATTAATATTAAACCCGGCAGAGTCGGCGGTATTACCCATGCACTGGAAATCCATGATATCGCGGCGGCAGCCGACATCCCATGCTGGATAGGCGGCATGCTGGAATCAGCGGTAGGCGGCAATCATTGTATTGCGCTGGCGACATTGCCGAATATCAAATATCCCTGTGATGTTTTCCCGACCAGCAGATTTTACAAAAAAGACTTGTCTGCTCCGGAAACAGTTCATTCCGCACCTTCTATGTTCAGGGCAAGGAATATGCCCGGAATAGGGGCGGAGCCAGATCCTAAAATGTTGTCAAAGGAAACCTTGAATCAAGTTGTTGTAAAACTTTAATGGCAAGGAACTGAACCATGATGCTAAAAAATGGTTTGAAAAAATTAAACAAAGCATAAGAGCGTAAAAAATCCCAAATGAGGTAGTTGGAAAAATGAATCGACTTGAGCAAGAAAATGCCCAATAAAATATAGTTTAAAACAATTATGGGATGATAATGGAATAATGTGAAGAAATGCAATATCGTAAATTAGGCAATACTGGAATTGAAATTTCTGCGTTGGGATTCGGCGCGATGCGGCTGCCAATGAAGCCGGACAACAATGGAGCCGCCTGCTTCGCTATGGATGATGCCGTGGATGTGTTGTCCCATGGCTTTGAACAGGGCATAAATTATGTTGACACGGCCTACGGCTATTGCGACGGGCAGAGTGAGAGCGCAGTGGGGCGGGCGCTGAAACACGGCTGGCGTGACAAGGTATATCTTTCAACCAAACTGCCATTGGGGCTTACTAATGAACGCGGAGATTTTCGCCGTTTTCTGGAAGAGCAGTTGCGCAAACTGGCTGTCAGCCACATTGATTTCTATCATTTTCATGCCACCAATGCTGATAATTTCAAGAATAAAATATTGAAATTAGGCCTGATTGAAGAGGCAATGAAAGCCAAAGAGCAGGGCTTGATCCGCTTCTTGTCTTTCTCCTTTCATGACAAACCCGAAGAAATGCTGCCGATTATTGACCCCGGAGCTTTTGCTTCGGTGTTGTGCCAGTACAACCTGCTTGACCGCCATCACGACCCGTCATTCAAATATGCTTCGGAAAAAGGGATGGAGGTTATGATTATGGGGCCGATCGGCGGCGGACGGCTGGCGTTTGCCGGAAGTGTTTTTGAAAAAGCAATTGGCAACCGCATCATCACTCCTGAGCTGGCCTTGCATCTTGTGCTGAGCAATCCTTACGTCGACTGTACGTTGTCCGGCATGAGCACTCACCGGATGGTGGATGAAAATGTCAAGGCGGCCAGCCAAAGTTCTCCATTGAGCCAGTACGAACTGGCTAGGATTAATGATTTGCTGAAAGAATGCAACTCCCTGTCCGGCATCTACTGTACCAGATGCAGTTACTGTATGCCATGCCCCTTTGAAGTCAACATCCCGGCTTGCTTGGAAACGCTGATATACCATAAAGTATATCGGATGAAACAAGTCGCCTATGAGAAATATGCGTTCATCGGCTGCAGTTGGCTTCCCGGAAAAACTGCTTCCGCATGTGTAAACTGCGGGGCCTGTGAAAAGAAGTGTCCGCAGAGAATCCCGGTTCGCGAACGATTGACGGAAGCCGCCGCAGTTTTCGGCAAACAAACATTCGCCGCATGTCATGGTCTTTTAAAACATTACAAATACAAGAAAGGAATTGATGGTTATGAAAAAATAAAAATCTATGCTCATTGAACTTCTTGTGCTGTTTTCAATCATCGCCATCCTTGCGGGGGATGCTACTTCCAGTGCTGCAAAAGTACGTTTGAAAGCGTCAGGAACCGGTTGTTTTAACAAGACTTTTTTCAGGAGTTTTCAATAATGGTTAAGAAGAGTAACAAAGCAATGGATATCAGTAAATTCGATAAGAACATGGCAATAAAAAAGGCCGATGCAAATGGTTTGTTATGGCACATGCCGTATGCAAAACCATTTAAATTGTCCGGATTTTACTGGTTTGATCAAGACAAGATTTACCGTCGTTTCCCTGTGAAACCGGAATTTTCGCTACCGAAAGGCGTGGACTGGCTTTCGTGGTGTACTGCTGGCGGACAAATCAAATTCCGCACTGACAGCGGCAAAATCAGTCTGAAAGTCAAGTTGCGCGACGCCGGGGCAATGGATCACATGGCGCAGACCGGCATAAGCGGGTTCGACCTCTATGTCGGTGAACCGGGCAAAGAATTTTTTTATTCAGTTACCCGCTTCCCGTGCGACGCAACCGAATTCAATTATGAACTTTTTAACTGCAATGTCCGGAAACTGCGCAATTTCACGATAAATTTTCCGCTATATAATGGGGTGAATGAGGTGATGATCGGTTTGCAGAATGACGCTAAGATTGAATCCCCTCCCGCATATCGGACGAATAAACCGGTGGTGTTTTACGGCACATCTATCACGCAGGGCGGATGCGCCTCGCGTCCCGGCTCATGCTCAACGAACATTTTGAGCCGCCGCTTGAATATGCCGTTCATCAATCTCGGGTTTTCCGGTAGCGGCAGAGGCGAGCCGGACGTTGCCCGCAATATCGCGCTGATTGAAAAACCTGCCATGTTGGTACTGGATTATGAAGCCAACTGTATAAATTTAGAAGATACGCTTCCTGAATTTATCTCTATCCTCCGTGCTACCCATAAAAAGGTTCCAATACTGGTGATTTCCAAAAACCGCTTCGGTCAGGAAGCTCTGGATTGCGGGGATAAACACGACGGAAAAGAAACCCGTGAAAAATGTAAAGCCATGCAGTGTAAACTGGTTAAAAAACTGAAAAAAGAAGGCGATAAAAATATCTATTTCCTGGATGGTTCGAAATTATTGGGCAAGGATTATTGGGAATGCACCGTTGATAACTGCCATCCGACCGACTTCGGTTTCTTCCGCATGGCCGACGGCATCGAACCGGTAATCAAGAAAATTCTGTTCAAGAAAAAATAGGTGACATTAGAATTGAATGAAATGAGTCAAGTATTTCATTTAATCTAAACTCAATGATTGAACAATACATATTTTTTTGCATAGAGTCAAATAAGAGCTAGTCTTCGGATTCTCTGGTGCTTTTTCCCCAAGCGCTCTCATTCCCTCATTGCACACAACTCGCCCAATATTGATAACTATTGCAACTTGCATGAGTTACCTTTTCCGACCAAGGCTTGCAACATAGTGGATACTGCGTTTCTAGGCGAGAACACACAATAGGTATTCGCGCACAGTTTTTCTGACTTTGCTTATCCACGATCCTTTACCCACTCTTGGGATTGGCGGGCGATGATAAGCGTTTATTGTCAAAAACAAAATAGAGTTTCAATATTTTTATAAAATTATCCTAATTCTGGCCCGGCAATGGCAAAGTATTGCTCGTCTCGGGTAAAACATCGGGGTTCGCCTTTATACATTCTTATAAAAGGGCGCTGCTTGGTAAAACCTAAATTGTTCAGGCAGTCGTTGAAAGATAAATTTGTATCAATCACATCAATAACCGCAGTTTTACCATTTAGAATAGGGAGTATTTCACGCAGTAATTCAGTCGCGGTTATGCAGTCATCTGCCACCAACGGGCCGATTTGAGTGAATTTTTTGCCTCTGCGTCCGAATGAATAGCCGGTTATTTTATTGTCTTTGCTGAACTTAAAGCATAAATCAGGAAACGTGGAAAGATAATATTTCAGGACATCTGTCCGGTCTGCGCCGAAGACATATTTGTCTTTTTCCATAATTTCAGGCAAATCTTCCGCTGTAACTGGCGATGTGTTGTCCAAATTTGCGCTTGCGATTCTAACTGAATTATTGATCATTCGTGTCAACATACATTCGTCTTTAAAGCCGAGTTTGTCATATACTTTTTTCCCCTCTGGTGTTGCAGCTAGTTTTATAAAATCGCAGTTCTGTAGGAATTCCATCGCGTGTTTCATCAATTCAGAGGCAATACCCATTTTCCTGAAAGAGTTATTAACTAATAACATGCCGATCCAGGACACTTTATTTTCATAACCGATGGTAGTAATGGATGCAACAGGCATTCCCATATGAACCATGACAAAACAGCCCTTTTCGCTAAAATTAAGGAAGGTTTTCCAGTCGGTGGCAGTTTGATTCCAGTCCGCCATTTCAATCAGTTCCAATAATACAGGAATATCCTTTTTGATCATATTTCGAATTGCCAATCCGCCGTTGCCGACAAATCTAGGCTGGTTTTGCAGCCGTTCAATTCTGTCTCTGATATATGCGATCAGATTTCGATTGGTGTTTTCTGTCAGACGTTTGCCCTCTGCCTTTGAGGCCAACTCATAATGACCGATGGCTCCGTCTGGGTTGAAATGTCCTGCTCCGAATGTGGTAAGGTCACTTTGTCGCAATGGGATACCGTCATTATTAAATTCAGGACTCCCCTTGACCTTCCTAACCGTTTCAGGTTTTTCCAGCAGCATGATTGAAGTTTCATTTTTCCCGGCATGAACATCGGATGCTATCATGCCAGAGACGTCAGAAATGCCATTCCAGAATTCATAGGGATTGATTAGCAAAATTTTCAGCTTGCGGTCAAGCCTGTTTATATCCCTGCAAACCGGTACAAGGCAATGGTTGCCGCCATGTCCGTTAACAACAATAAGAATTTTAAAGTTCTGTCTTTCCGCTTCATCGACAATATCCCTAATGATTTGCATCAATGTCTCCGGACCTAATGAAAATGAGCCTCTGAAGCCGGAATGTTCCAGACTGGTGGCGACAGCTTGAACAGGCAGGAGCGCCGCATCCAGTTCATCCGCGATTATCCGACTGTAATATTCGGCATGAATGATGTCGGTGTTTAAGGGTAAATGAGCATCATGTTGTTCAAGGGCGCCGACTGGCAGAATCAAAATATTTCCGGTATGTTTCTGCCATTCCACTGTAGTGTTGGTGCCATCAATCATTTTTACCTTTTCTAAATATCTGTAAATGTTAAATCCACAACCATAAAAAACAAACTGGTTGTTTTTATTTATAATAACTCGGCAGTTTAAAATTGTCAATAGATAATCAAAAATACCATGAAATTATACTGGTGATTTATAAGCCGTTGTTGACAGATCAAAAAATAAGAGTGCTTATCTTGGCTGGGGTACTGGTCAAGCACAGATGCATCTATTTCTTCGACACGATCATGATCGTGTTCGTCGCGGTACTGTTACACGATATTCGGGTATTGGCTTATCGGGAAAAGAAGGACAAAATTCAAAAAAGAGAAGTTTCTGGGCATCAATTTGAAAAAAGCTGAAAATTATTTGCAAAACTGAAGGGGCGGAAGGCCTTTATATCTTTATTTCGAATTTGCCTGGGGAGTAAACCGGTTCATCCTGATTTCAAGCGGTTATTTTCAAACAAACCTGAAAACACTGTTGAAGCACAGCTCAGTAACGGCTTTGATTTGGACGACAACATTAGTGTCTCTCAGATATATGTTCGCAGAGCAGACCGCAATCTTGAAAAAGACATCTGGATCGTCGTTCTTGGATTTACAATTTTATTTGTGCTGGTCTTTTACATTGAGTTACTTCTGCAAAAGATGCTTGTGCCGGAAACAAATATGCCGGAGATCTCTCTATAAAGCTTGAGAAAAATCCTTAACAAGTTATCTTTCAAAGTAATCTTCCAACGACTCCATGACACAGTAAACGCCGCAAGATTTTGAAATCTTGAATTATTTCTTTTCCCCGGCTACTTTCCAGTTATGCAGCAACAGCTCCGCCATCTTCAGGAATTAATGGGGATTGAGCATGACGAGAATGTCTTTCAGATATTCGTGGAATTAATGGAGTTGGCTTTGCATGCATTTATTGCGATGAAGCTCAGAATCTGCTGCATTATCTAAAAAAAATTACATACGCATGCGGTAAGATCTTCACCTTAGGGAAAATCTTCCCTAAGATAAAAAGTCCAATCTGGCCATGCTCGGTTCCGAAACATGCTGGTCAATTCTATTGCTGACATGTTTCATGCGCTGACGGCGAATACAACAGCCTTTCATCGGAACAATTCCACACTTTCCCATTGTAGGAAACGTTCGCAAGCGGCCTGCCTTTTCTGCGCTTGTCGAAAATCCCGGCGACCAGATTTTCGCCGCCGAGATTCCACTCTTGAATATACTCCAGCGTCTTTTGCGATGCTTTGGCAAAATTTCCGACCTCCAGGATGCGCGGTCTCGATACATCCGCGTATTGCTGTAGGTCAGGATTGCCAACACCCTTAAGTTTTAAGATCGTAATGCACCTCTATTGAAATGTTTTTATCCCAGCAGCTTTAGCCAGCCGTCTGAAGCCAGCAGTTCATGCACCGCCAGGATGACACAGGCGGCAAACATCAGGAGCTTTATTCTGGACAATGCCAGGCGGCGCGGCTCTTGGGCCGTCTTGAACAGTGCCGGCAGATAGTCGCGGAAGAATACTGCCGTCGAGCCGGCCATCAATAGCAAAACCGGCAGCGCCCATGCGGCTCCGCAGCGGGCCATGCTCCATATCGCCAATACCGCGCAGAGAAATAAATAGCCCAATGTCAGCAATATTGCCTGTTTGATCGGCCCCATACTCAGCGCCGCCACCACCCTCTCCTTTAACCTTTCGACGATGGTGTCGCCGAAGAAAGTAACCAGTAAAACAAAGATAACCCCCGTAAGCAATGTCGGCTGGATCTGCTGCATGAGTTGCTGTTTGCTTTGCTCCGCTTGTATCTGCATTCCCCGGACAGCATCAGCCGCGCCCTGACGGTATGCCTCGTCCCGGCCACATGACGCCATCGTTAACATCAGCATTATGGTCAATACCGATAGTAAAACTATTTTCATGATCTCCTCCTGCGGAACAGCCACCAGCCGCAAAGCCCGATGACCGCAAATACAATAATCCAAGCAGTTAGTGGCAAGCCGCCAACGGCAGCGGTCTGGGCAATGGTCGCCGGACCGGTCACTATAACCGGACCGTGAACAGCGGACATCCCGGCGACTACAATCGCAGCGACTGCAATGATTGATAATAAAATAAATGGCATGATATAATTCCTTCTTTATAATGTTATTTTGTTATGATCTGAATACTTTTACCGCAAGAGCGGACGTAGCTTTTGTTGAACTTTTTCATGCATTGCAATCATCCGCGGCCTCCATTTTCCCGGCTTCGCAAAAGCTGTAAAAGCCGTTGCCGATAATAATGTGATCAAGTATCTCAATGTCGATGATTTTTCCGGCTTTCACCAAGGCATTCGTTATTTTGATGTCTTCGGACGATGGCTCGGTTGAGCCGGAAGGGTGGTTGTGTGCCAATATGATTTTCGATGCCCCGTACAGGATAGAATTCCGGTAAAGTTCCCTAACATGAATTTGAGTTTTATCAATCAACCCGATACTGACAGTGTAGTATGCCTTGATTCTACTTCCGGCATCGAGAATTAATACAATCATGTGCTCCTGCTCCTCTTCGTCCAGCTTTATCGCCTTCAAGAATTTGTAGACATTTTTAGGCATGTTGAGTTTTTCATGCTCGCGAAACTCCATTACTTTTGTGCGTTTAAGCGAATACTGATAAATAGATTTTTTCATATCCTGTCTCCATTCCTTCAGTTTAATTAAATTTAAGAAAGGGCGGAGCGGGTAGAGAGGTGTCAGTGTTAACCAACCCCGCTCCGCGCCCTTGTTGTTTATGCGTCTATGGTTTGTCCATCCCAGAGTATTGACGGCTGGCCGTCCAGACCGAACAGCCGCGTCAGCTTGCGCTGGCACACGTCAGCTCTGGCCGGTGAATATTTTTTGGACACCTCGGTAAATGCATTCAGGAAACTCCAGCGGCTTGGGGCTGCGAACTCCTCATGCCTCGGATGCTCGAACTCATTCAAGACTTCGATAATATCGCATGACGGGATTGCGCCTTGTTCCGCTGCATGAACCGTGGCGATTCTGGCTGCGTCATGGGTAACGTCATAGAGCTTGAGATTGTCCGCCTCCAGCTCCAGGGTAAAGAACGCATCCATTAACGTATCCAGCGCTCCTGATACCAGCGACATCAGGTCGATGCCGGAGGTATGACGCCGCTTGATAACAGTAGAACCTCCGAAGGCGAGATTATCGCAAACAAAACAGTTCAATCCCGCTGCCAGGCCGACCGCAATCGTCATGTCATGGCTGTTGCGCAGTCCAATCGCCCGGCTCCATTCGGGATGATTGGAATTACCCAGCCGCATGACCCCGAACAATTTGGCTCCTGATCTGGCAAGTCCGTACTGTTCATTGGTAATCGTCCAGCCGCGTGATTCGACGGCATCAGATACGATTCCAATAATTTCGCTGTGCGGAACCGGATGCCAGGTAGCCGTACTTGCCGGGGTCGGTACTCTGGCGATTTCTTCGCGGCCCACAAACTTTGAACCGCAGTGTAACATTAATCCATTCATAATTTTTCTCCTCAAGTTAGTGGTTATGCAGCCATGCAGACATGTTTGGCTGTACCCGAACGATGCCATTCCTTGCAGGCATCAGCGAACTGACAGTCACTGCAACTGAACGAGGTTTCCGCTGGCAGGAATACTCCCTGCTTTACGGCCTGTTCAATGGCCGTGGCGATCCGGACGAACCGTTGCAGATCGTCCTTTGTCCGCTGTGTATAGTGGTTGTCACAGCTTGGATTCTTGGTTTTGGTCACGACATCAAACCGGAATGCCGGAATTGTGTCGTGATCGGATTCCATCAGATAAGCATAGGAGAACGCTGTTGCCTGAAAGTCTTTATCAGCTTTGCCTTCGGACCAGCGCGAAGCAGATGTTTTCCAGTCCACAATGGTCCTGCCATCGCCTTCTTTTATGAGCAAATCGTACTCCCCGATTAATGGCTTGTCGAGGCCGGGAACGTTCACCCTGAACGCATGAGCGACCGATACGATATTATCCCAGTCGATCCACCGCGCCAGCAAGGCGTCCAGCATGAAACGCGCCTGTTCAGTCAGGCTGTTGATGCTTTCGCCATTCTTGAACGTCAAGTTGTTGCAAGCGGCGCATTCCAGTTTGAACCATTCGGCAAATACCTCATGCAGTTCCGGCAGCGTCATCCTTTTGCCCAGCATTACGTTTCTGGCGTGGCTGGTGGCCGCGATATGGAATACCCGGCCAAACGGCAGGCTTGCAGATGTCCGTTCCTGTTCTGCCTTATAGACGTACTGAAACGCATATTTCAGCGAACACATCAAATACGTATTCAGTGCGGAATAAGACCAGTGCGGCTCTTCCCTCAACTCCAGTATTGTCGGCATAGCTATACCTCCATTATGCGGCGGCCTTGGTCTTGCCGCTGAGTTCGTCAAGCAGTCTGGAACATTCCGACTTGGTGAGCGATGACAGTTCATCCACTCCGGCGCGTTCCATGATTTCTCTCGGCTTCATTCCCATGCTGTGAGCTAGGTCCAGCAGATAGTTCAACTGCCGGGTGCTGGCCGGTGGATTGTCCTGCTTCTTGTCAGAACCACGCTTGCTCTGCGGATAACGGATATGACCATTCGGTTGCCTGCTGCTGGAACCGCTCTGCTGCCTGTTCTCGGAACCGTTCGACTGGACGCTGCCGATTTCCGCTTCGACGGAAGCTCTGACCAGTTCAAAGGTGTCGTGGATTTTGCCTTTGAGCTGATTTTCACTCAGACCGTCCGGCAGCTCACATTCAATGGAGGCATGAAAACTTTGGGAACTGTACTCCTCCTCAGCCGGAACCTTCTTTGAAAACGATGCATTAAGTTTCAACATGATATTCTTCTCCTGGTTTTACGCAGCTTCATTAGCTGGCGGGATTTTAATAACTTTGACGATGCTCCAGCCGTTACCAACCGGAGTACGGATATAAACGACTGTCGGCATGATTGCCTCCTTAAAAATAATCGAGCCCGCTCCTGGTATTATCCAGAAACAGGCTCATTGGTTATGGAACATTACGGCTGGAGATATCCGATTAGAACCCGGATACTTTCAGTTTTTCGATAGCTTCCCTGGCAACTTTCACGTTCCTTTCGCGTTGCTTGAAGCTGGCCTGCTGGTCGCGGATTTTACGAGAGAGAGTCGCCGCGTGTTCGTTAATAGTCCGAATGGAGCCGCGCAGTTCTTCCAAACATTCCAGCAGTTCATCGTAACTGTCAGTCGGGGCTGGTGCGGGAACGACCTTGAAGCCGTTGTTCGGAGCTGCCGGAATAACCGGAGCTTTGGCGGTTTCGGTTGTCGTGGTACTTGCGGCGGCATTGGTTTTGTTTTCCTGATTCATGGTTTCAGTTTCCTTATGTTGGTTGTCGGGTTCATTAGTTTTGGTTGGTTCCGGCGTTGATGGGGTTGTGGCATTTGACTGGCTCCGTTCCTTCCACGGCATGAATACCAGTTTGCCCATACCGCCGGTGGCAATAAACGGAGTAAACGGGTCTTCCATCTGTTCGAAAGCATTATGACCGAGTGATAATGCCCGGAGCAGGATTTCCCGGTCAATGATGACTGGTCTTCTCGGCGGGGTTCCAGTCAGGCTGCTGATATGGCAGGTCACTATGGGCAGCGCGGCGTTATCAGTAGACAGTTCAAAACTGTCGCCTTTGACGGCGAGTGTCAACAGCTTATGAGTATAATCATTCGGCTGCCGCTGCAAGATCGCGCTCAACTGTGGAATGCCTTCTTTATCCAGTTCCAGCTTCCAGTCAATATATTCGGACTTCGGTACGACCTGCTGCCAGCAGGGGTATTTGCCAAACGGACTCCTGCCGGTCCAAGTCCAGTTGCCGGATTCAAGCGTCACGCGGGTAATGTCTTGGGTCTTGGCAATACCGATTTTAGTTGGTCCTTGCATATTGGCCGGAAACAGGCAGGTCGGCAGCCGCAAAATACATTCCTCAGTGAGCGGCATCGGATATGGCACATGGCAGAGCTGGCGGCCATTGGTGGCGGTCAGTCCTTCCGGACTCATCAGAATACCGTGCAATGCTGACCGGGTATCATCCGGAGAGATGGACGGCGCGATCCTGGCCAGGGTGCTGATGAAGTCATCCGGTACATCAAAGAGCTGTTCCGGACAGGACGGCATTACCGGAAAGTCTTTCGCTTCCGGCGCAGGGAACTCCCGTGTAAGCGTTTGGCCGCTGATCTCTTCGCTGATAGTCACGCCGCCAGCAGCTATCGGTTCGACTTTAAGCAGAGCCCGTTTGTCGCCCTTGATGAAGCTTTTCACGTCGGAGAGTTGCAACAGCGTATCCATTCCATACGGCGCATCGGAAACCTTGAGCTGGCAGGTCAAGGATTCTTCAAGGTTAGTGGCGGTCAGGCTGATGGTCTGCCGGTCGATGGTTTGCAGCCGGGCGCAGCCGAGTACCGGCAGCGAGGCTTTTCTCGGCGCAACTTTACTCAACCCGGTGAGCGCCTTTTCGAGTTCGTGTTTACTGATCAAAAGCATGATTCAATTCCTCCTGTTGTTAGTTTATTGGGTAAGTTTGCAGATATGGACTGGCATTCAATGCAGCGGCATTTAAATAGCCATCAGTTATTATGCCTGGATTTTGGAAGATTTTAAGTTAAAAGACTCAATGCAATCAAAGAATAAAGGAGTTTTTGCTGTAAATCGAATTATACCATGGAAGGAATGATTTTAATCCTGGAGCGGGTAATGTACCCCAAAGCTGGTTTGTTGTTATTGTTGTCCTATGCGTATCTAAACTCAAACTACTTGGGTACTATTTGGGTACGTTATTCGACTTTTCATGGCATAAAACGGGCTATCAGAAGAAAAACAGGATTATTGCTTGAAGGGCTTGTTTCAGAATGTTTTGAGCTTAAAAAAGGTTGGTGGTGGGGGGTGGATTCGAACCACCGAAGATAAAATCAGCAGATTTACAGTCTGCCCCCTTTAGCCACTCGGGAACCCCACCAGTTGAGCATTGGAGCGGGTAAGGGGAGTCGAACCCCTATAACCAGCTTGGAAGGCTGGTGCACAACCGTTATGCCATACCCGCGATAACATTCAAAAACTGCAAGTTTCAGAAAATAACTTTGGTTATCGGAATTTCAAGAAAGCATCGAAAAAAACCGCCAAATTTTCAACCCGCAGCGATTCTGAATAAACCGCAAAATAAAAAATGGTGCCGACGGTGGGAGTCGAACCCACACTCCGATGAAGGAACTAGGACCTGAACCTAGCGCGTATGCCAATTTCACCACGTCGGCACTATCATGACCCTTTTTCATGTCAAGGCATCTATTTTACAATATAAATCTTTAAATTCAAGCCGGAATCATAAAAAAAAGCGATTAAAAAAACGGGAAATAGCAGGGAAACCCATTGGCGATATGTCCGGTCAGGGCTAAAGTAATAACATGATATTTAACATAAAAGAGACATTGAATGGGAAAAAAGACATGGATATCAGCCTGTCAAAATCTGGAAAATTCAGTTGACGCGATAATGCGGAAATTTTCGTTTCCGCGTCCGATCGCGCTCTATTTCGCATCCCGCGGGATCGAGGAGAGCGGAATTAACAGTTTTTTGACTCCGAAGCTGAACGAACTTAGTGATCCTTACCGGTTTCCAGGGATTAAAAAAGCGGCTGCAAGACTTTGGGACGCGGTTAAAAATCGCGAACCGATTCTTATACACGGCGACTACGACACCGACGGCGTGACCGCGACGGCATTGCTGTCGCTGATTCTGCGCAAAAACGGGGCCGAAGTTCATTCGTTCATTCCGCACCGTTTTGACGACGGCTACGGTTTCACCCCCGAATCGCTGAAAAAAGCTTTTGCCGCAATCGGCAAGCAATGCCAGGTGCTGATTACCGTGGATTGCGGAATCACCAGCAATGACGCCGTGATCGAAGCGGTTAAGATGGGCATTGACACCATCATCACCGATCATCATGAAGCTGGCGCGGAACTGCCGCCGGCTCTGGCGATCATCAATCCGAAGATTTATCCGGAACTGCAGGATCTGCATGTGCTTTCGGGCGCAGGTACCGCCTTCAAACTTTCTCACGCATTTATTAAATACGGACGCGAAAACAATCTTGGCGGCTTCACTACCAAGCTGGAAGACGTGCTTGATTACGTCGCGCTCGGCACCGTAGCCGATATCGTGCCGCTGCTGGGCGAAAACCGCATTCTGGTCAAACACGGTATTGAAGTATTGAAGAAACAGTTCCGTCCGGGCATCCGGGCGCTGATTGAATCATCAAAACTCAAGGCCGACCTGACTCCGTCGGATATCACTTTTAAACTGGCCCCGCGGATCAATGCCGCCGGCCGGGTCGGCGATGCCAATACCGCGCTGCATCTGCTTGAAGCCGACAACATTGTCGAAGCCTATCATTATGCCAATCAACTGGAAAAGTATAACAGCATCCGCCAGGAAAAAGAGCAGGAAATATTTGAAGAAGCCAGACTGCAGATTGAGCGGGATATTGATTTGAACAACTGCTATTCCATCCTGGTCGCCGGCAAAGAATGGCATCAGGGCGTTATCGGCATTGTGGCCTCGCGGCTGGCCCGCGATTATAACCGTCCCGCCATCGTGCTGACAATTCAAGGCGAAGAAGCATACGGATCCGGACGCAGTATCGGCAATCTCAATCTGGTGGAAGTGCTGGGCAAAGCTTCGCATCTCCTCGTCCGTTATGGCGGACACCCGATGGCTGTCGGAATCGGCCTTGCGTCCTCTAATATCAAACCGTTCTATCAAGCGCTTGAAGCCCGTGTGCGCGAACTGCTCTCGATTGAAGACTTGCAGGAAAATATCTCTTATGACGGCGCCGTGGAGCTGGAAGAACTCAGCACCGGCTTTTTCGACATGATTGACAGTCTTGCTCCGTTCGGTCACAGCAATCCCAAACCGATCTACCGTTTCAACAGCCTGCAACTGGTCAAGAGCACTCAGGTCGGCAACAAGCATATCCGGGGCGTTTTCAAGAACTTCAACAATTCTCAGATCGAATTTATCGCATTCAACCAGATTCCGGATACTTTTGATCACGGGATGTGGGATATTCTGGCCATGCCGCAGCTCAATACCTACTACAATGACAAGAAACCGCAGCTCCAGATCGTAGATTTCAAACCAGCCGAATAATCGCAAACTGTATCGGGATGCCATTCACCATTAAGGTGAATGGTTTCCGCATATAATATCGACAAAAATACTTCAAGCAATGAATTTTAAAATTTCTCTGGAATGCACAGTGGTACTGGATTGAGTGTTGTCTGCTAAACGCAGTTGACTACAGCTAAAAAAAGAGGAAGGCGATCAGATTCTTCAAATAACCATGTGACACAATTTACTATGTAATACGACCTTCAACTGATGTGATCGCCTTCCAGGCATCTGCTTTTATTTTTATTGGTCAACACTGTCAATCAGGTGTTTTTATTCCTTGCAGACCCTATTAAGCATTATATATCCGGAAATGTATTTTGTCAACACCTTTTCAGCAGCTTTCGGTGCCCGCGTTATCCGGCAAAGTTGAATAGATCGTACAAGTGGTTGATTAATAAGATATTGTCGATGAATATTTGCATGTTGACAATAAACAACCGAAGTGCCGGAATGGCACCGTGGTCGTTTCACATTCACTCTTTAATGATTATTATACAATGCGCAGCCGGTCGATGCCGAATTCCACCAGGCAGTAGTCGTCATTCCATTCCACCTGGCCGCCGCCCCACTTTCTGGCGAAAACACCGGGTTCCTTATAGAAGGAGAACGGCCCGACCGCGTAGGATTCTCCTTCCGTCAGGTGATGCGGCCCGAGCAGATTGCGCAGGCTGTTGGTCAGCTCGATTTCCAGATGGTTCACGCCCGGCCGGAGCAGGCCGTCGAGGCAGATGCTGAACGGCTTCCAGATCAGCGGATTAAGTTCCTGTCCGTTAATACGGAAGCGGGAAACGATTGTCATCTGCCGGTCGAACACCAGGTAGCGGCCGCGTTCCTGTCCCGGCTCAACGGTGAAGTCGCGCGACAGATTTAGCTTGCCGCAGAAGAACGGCAACCCGGTTTCATGGGCTTTACCCAGCGTCACTGTTTCCGGATGGCGTCCCAGGGTGAAGCCGCGCGGACAGCGCACTGCCTCGCGTTCGAGCTGCTGGAATTCGCTGGCGGTTTTGACCCCGAAACTGCCGGCGAGATAGATCGCCTCAATTTCCATGGTGTAGGAGAGTTTATTTTTCTCCGATTCGAAAATTGCCGCCGCTTCGATGCATTTATAAACCGAATCCGGCTGCGAGAACAGCGTTTGCAGGCAGATAATATTTTCCCCGACTTTCACCGTCTTGCCGATGTTGATTTTGCGGAACGCCGGATCAAACAGGAATCCGCAGTCGTCCAGCGCCATCATCCGGCCATTGACAGCCAGCGAGAAATGCTGCGGAATTTCCATGACCAGGAATAAATCAGCGGTGAAATCATAATCATCGGCGATATAAAATTTGAAGTCCATTTTCAGGTTAACCGGGCGTTTCAGCCGCAGCAGGCGGTCCTGGATCGACATGACGTACTCATTCTCCGCCTGGAGTTCACCGTCGAAAGCGAACGAACAATAATCCAGGGTCAGCAGATTCGACGTCATTGAATCAATGCAATATTCGCCATCCAGACAAATCGCCGGAACTCCTGATTCCAGTTGCACCGGGTCGCGGCGGAAGAAGTCCACTGCGGAAGCGGAAACCGCCGCCGTCCGTACCGCCAGCACCAGGTCGCCCACCGGGCAGAAATAATGCGGTATCGCCAGCCGTCCGTCTGACGTCATCCGGAAGCAGACCGGGACAAACTCCCCGGTCGCCGGATCGAAGCGTTCAACAGTTTTGCCGGCAAGGTGGATTTCCGCGTCGTAACCGTTTTTCAGGTCGCTATTGGTAAAGTAATAAATGTCAGCAGGAGCGCCTCCGAGATCGCTGAAATAGCGGCGGGTAAAGGCAATTTCCTTGAGTTGCGCGCTAAAGTCGTCTATCGCCGCCATACTGGTTCCTGCCTTCACCACCGGACAGGATGCTGTATAACGATGCATCGCGGCCGCCAGTTCCGACTCGGTATCGAACCAGGTAATTTTGTCGTCCAGCGAGTTGAAGCCGTCAGCGTGTTCGCCGCCGATGTAGAACGGTGAATCTTCCACCCGGTTCTTCACCGCCAGCACCCGGCCGCCCGCCGCGACAAATTGCTGCACCAGAGCATAGACCTCCGGCGAGAAATTCTTCATCTGCGGCATGACCAGGGCGCCGTAGCGCTGTTTGCCGACGACAAACTTGCCGCCGGTCACCGTTCCGTGCATGGCGATCATGGTTTCATCGCCGTAGTGATAGTTAATGTGAGCTGCGTCGAGCAGTTCGCTGAGTTGATTGAAGCTGTCGAAATAGCGGTCCAGTATTTTGTTGTGTTCTCCGGCAAAACTCAGCCAGGCGCTGGACTGGCCGTGCAATATCAGCACATCGGTCCGGATTTCGCCTTCGGACAGCAGCACGCCAAGGCGTGAAACGTAGTCATTGAACTGCCGGTAGTCGTTCCACCACGGCTGATGGCGGAACAGCGAAGCCGGATAGTCGCGTTTTCGTATGCCCTTGAGCGAATAGCTCTCCAGATGCTGACAGAGCAGATTGATGCCATGCACCATCTGCCACTGATAAATCCACTTGAGTTCTTCGAATTTGACGTTCCAGCCGCAGAGCGCAAAAGTTTCCGAGAGTACCTGTTTCTTGCCGGTCTGGGCGCATACCGAGGCCACCTGCACCGGCGTGGTCACCGGCTTGATGTGACGGCCCAGCCAGTCCATGCCGGGAATATGGTAGTACTGGTATTGCGGCATGATCGCGCCGTTGGAGGTAATCTGGGAATAGTAGGTTTCCTCCAGCACATGGTGTCCGGTGATTTTGGTGTCATGGGCTTCGCACCAGTCATAAATCTGTTTCATGAAATTATTCATGAACAGCAGCGTGACCAGCCGCCAGAAGCGGTACCGGGTCCGCCGGAAACCGCCGCAATCCAGCAGAAGCTGAGGCAGCAGCGGCAGCAGTTTTTCTCCATACGCTTTTTCATATTCAGCTTCCAGGATAAACGACCACGGAATGCCGTTGCGCGACACCTGCGGTTCGTCGGTGAAGAACCCGGCCAGTTCCTGCCAGTCGTTTTGACCAAGCCGGTACTGGTACGGCTGATAAATCTTCTCAAGGAAAGCTCTGGTCACTTCAGCGTCGAGGGTATCGACATAATAAGGATTGACATCGTAATAGCAGTGCATTAACTCAGGATCGGAACAGTTGGCAAGTTCGGCCACTGCGCCGTCAAGCCGGAAAAAGGCGATTGTATGCTCAGTCCGCGCCGCCTCGGCAGTCCTGACCGTTTCCAGACGCAGATATTTCTGCTGGTAACTCAGGCCCAGACCGTTGACGCGGCCGTCGCCGAATCCGCTGGGCCAGCCGTTTTCGTCATAGGCCCAACTGTGCATTCCGAGTTTGCGCCCTTCGTCGATGCTTGCCCGGACGCAGTCGAACCACTCTTCGCCCATATATTCGGTCAGCAGGCCGCCGCGCGCGTGCATGAAATACCCGCCGAGGCCGGCTTCATGCATCAGGTTGATCTGGCTGCGCAGTTCCTGCGGGTCCAGCTTGTCATTCCAGCTCCAGAACGGAACCGGGCGGTATTGTAATCCGGGATTTTTCAACTCGGTGCTGATTTGCATTTATTTATTATACCTTACGTAATGGTTTAGTTTTATAAGTGTAAGCATCTTCTAATCTACCTCATAATATTGACAGCGTCAATAGAAGTACGAAAAACTGGCGTAATTATGGATTGTTGCTTTTCTTACAGTTTGATTGAAGAATTTCAGACATAAAAATATACCGGATCGTAATTTAAGATCACGATCCGGTATTAACAAATCCGGAAAGCGGAGGACCGCCGCAACCGGGGTCTTAACGATGCTCGAGGTGAAGGAGTTTAACGGTAAAGCCGTCAACATTCAGCTTAATATGTCCTGCTTCAATGGGATAGTTCTCGCCGGTGTACATATCGGTACAGCCGCTGACATCGGCCGGCAGATTAATGATTAATTCTCCTTTGTGATCGCGATAGGTATGGATTGACAGCAAGTCCTTGGCCGCACATACCACTACATTTTCTTTCTCCGTGTAAAAGTGAACTCCGTTAAGCCTCGCCAGATTTTTGAATACCGGAACTGGAATCGGACCGCTCGGCATGACGACTGAATTCCATGTTGGAAACTTTTTCATCGCGAAAACCGCTTTTTTATTAATCAGGCTTTTACCCATAATTACAGCATCAGGATCACTTACCGAATACCAGGGACTATAAAGTTTTGACGATTCAAGATTGCCGAATGACTGATACTTCTCCGGGATACGGCTGGCCGGCGTGTCGGCATATCTGTTTATGGAGCAGGCCATTATTTCCGGTTCATTTTCCTCTTTGAACTTTATTCCTGTAAGCCCTTCAATATTTTTTACTTTTATCCCGTTCTCATCAATCAGTCCGCTGGCGAAAAACCATATCAAAGTCTTATTGTCTTTTTTCAAATTTTCAGTTATCCATTTTCGGCGTTCAGTTGTCACATAATTGGAGTTCAGAAATATAAGCATCTTATACTGCCCGATATTCGGGATATCCTCTATTTCATCAAAGAAGTATTCGTTAAAGGGAATGCCCGACTCGCCCAGAATCATGCGGTTTGTGACAAACGCATCGGCCAGATAATCACGGCCTCGCCCGGGTACCCGGTAAAAAATTGAATTATTATCATAAAAGACGGCGACTTCAGCCCTTGACGACCGGTTCATAAGTACCGCCTTTTTAAATATTTCTCCGGTATTTTTAATTTCCTGCATCAATAGCGGATGATTGAAGGCCATGCCGCCGATAGTTCTGCGTCTTGTTCCCTCCTGGTCCCACCACCACACCCCGGCGGTGGGATTAGTCACGCAAAAAGCCGTAAACCGTTTGATATTGTTAATAGTTTCCTGCATATTCCCGGGGCATCTGTCCGATTGAGGAACAAATTTAAAAGCCGGACGTCCCTGATTTTCCTTTTCAACAAAGAAGTCTCTGAAATTTTTACCATAATCAACATCCTGATTCTTTTTGTAAATATCAAATCCCCTGCCGGCTTCCGACACTTCGCGCGGGGTGAGTCCGTCGCTTACAGCGCTTCCGCAATACCAGGTTGTCGCGAGCATCGGGAGATAACAGAGCAGATGAGTAGGCCGGTCATATTCAATTATAAATGCTTTGCCGTAAAGATTTATGGAATCAAGCAGCCCCTGCATTGCCAACGCATGCTCCACCCCGGAGTATTTATAAAATGCCGGAGTCGATACAAAATCGAAATCCGGCGAACCGGCAATTCTTTTCCAGAAATATCTGCCGTAAGTCAAGTGTTCTCTTACGCCCCACTGGCCGGCCTGCACGATCTGTCCGTAAAATGTTCCAACCAGTTTGCCCGGACCGTTATTTTTGGCCGCATGGCATATCTTTAAAATATTATCGGCAAGAACTTCTTCTGAAAATACATAATACTCTCTTGGCAACCGGCTCTCCTGCGGAGTTAAAAAACATTTTTTCGCGTCTGTCTGAAAATCTTTTTCCGATGGAATTTTTATTTCCGCAATGTCTTTAATTTTGGTGCCCAAAGCCGTATTTATTTTTTCAATGCTGTCGTATTTTTTGAGAAGATATTTTCTGAATGCCTCCTGGGCCGCCGGCGAATAATCCGCGAGGCAATCCCCGTACCGGTAAACATTTGACTCGCCGCTGCTGCCGATACATGGCATATAACCCATTATTCTTGACGCGTATTTGCTTTTTTCCACGGCCTCGACAATTCTTGCCACGGCTTCAGCGGCCTTGGCAGTGTATAAATCAGACATTAGCGACACGGGGGCGCGCGGGTAGTCTTTATTTACGGGAATCATTCCGGATTCATTCCACACCATGTGTTCAGGATATTTTTGCATCCAGTCTTTAGGCGGCCATAGCAGTATCCTGATCAGAATGTGCGCCTCCGGCGAATCTTCCAGGAGCAAAGCTATCCTTTTAATGAGGTTTTCTTCGTGGACCCGGTTTTGAATCTCCAACGGTTCCCAGTCCGCATCTGTCGGCAACTGGTACGTGTTCACCCCGGCCTCCCGGGAGAAAATCTGAGAGAGGGTTGTGGTAATTTTCGGCATCTTGGTGTCTTCGGAATAAACCATATTAAGGATTACCGGCTTGTCATTATGGAAAATAGTGGTTACGCCATTAATCTTTTTCAAAGTCCATATCGAGTTTTTCTCAACGCCGGCAGTCTGTCCGCATGGCGCAATCAGAAACAATAGCAGCATGAGACATACGACCTTTACCGGTTTGTGAGAGTTCAGTCTTGAGCAATTGTTTTTCCCGTGGGAAATTCGATTTTTTTCAAGCATGTTTGTTTGTCGTTCAAGTTCTCTCATTTGTTTGTGGACCTTCCTGGGATTTTTTGTTAAGATTTATTGGCATAAACTGCTGCCTGCAGCACAACCAGGCAAAGAAAAATGCAAACGGATTTCCTGCGGAATCTTTTCCGGAAATTTATTATTCCCCGCCATTTGTCCGGCATTATAAGGTTTTTCCATATTCTGCGTTTGTGGTCTTATTGGTTTACTCGTAATACTGTGCCTTCGGTCCCCTTTCTATGAGATAGAAATCATGAGGCATTCCATCCGTTCGCGGAGTTCTGACAGTGGCGTGTCCGTCGGCGAAAAGGATGTTGAGTTTGCCGGCATGCCGGTATGCGTACTGGTCTGTGGTCCAGTAGGCGAATGAATTCAGATAACCCACATATGTGCCTACCGCGGTTGAGTAATTTGAACCGTTTGCGTAGCCTCTTCCCAAAGTGCTGACTACTTCATAATCAGCCATCATCAGGAATATCTGCGGTTTTTTAATTTGTGTGGACTTGGACGATATCCAGTCAGGTCCGGTGTTGCGTATTTCGTGCAGCGCTCTGTTGTAACCGTAACTCAAGTAATAAAGGGTTTTCGGAGAAGGAATCTGCGAAGTATATATATCACTCACTCCTTCTTTGGCTGACTGGCAATAAAAAACCGGAGAGCCGCCTTTAGGATAATACTGATTGCCGACAGGCCAGTCCAGTCCGATATAGCGGCTTAATGAGTAACACCAGGAGCCGTTGGGCTTTGTATCCGTCGAAATGCCGGCCGGATACCAACTGTTATTGTCCGCGTCGTAGTTCATAAAGGCGATTGCCGACTGCTTCATGTTGCTGAGGCAGCTTATCTGTTTGCCTTTTTCCCGCGCTTTCTGCAGCGCCGGCAGCAGCATCGAGGCGAGGATTGCTATGATGGCAATCGTTATGAGCAACTCTATCAGTGTAAAGCCGGAACGGCCGGCCGGCTTCATTTGCTGTCGCGCTGGAACCTCCCGCCGTAATTGACGGAACATGCATTTCTCCGAATTAGCATTCATTCTTCACCTCCATGATTAATGAATCGTTATAAAAGTTCAGTGTCTTAAGATTGCTTTCTCATGCAGAAATATCTATTTCCGCCTGTCAGCTTGCTTGTTGACCTCCTTCAATTTTTCTTCTTATCCTCAATTCCCTGTGCCACCAGAACGTTTAATGGCGGCAGTTCTATTTTCATGCCTCTGGCATAACTGATTGTTTCATTGCGCACAACGCCTTCAATTCCGTTGAATATGATTATCCTGACCCTGGCAAAAGAAGTTTCATCGCCGAAGTCCAGAACCGCGGTTCTGGGGTCTCTGAAAGCAGCCGCCACAATTTTATCCGTTCCGTCAACCTGAGGACAATTTCTCTTTGTCCAGCCGAAATAGTCCAGATCTTTCATTATTACTTTTTTGGCCACATCCTGTTGGATAAAACTGGGCCACAGGGAATTCAGGAGGACATTGCCTTTTTTATTATGAGCGCCGATCAGAAAATAATCATTTGAGTCGGAATATGAAGCTTTCCGGGTTGGGTACGCCGCTCCCCTGATTATTTTTCCCGAACTGAGGGTTTCTTTCAACAGACCTGAAATTTTCAACAGATCCCTGGAACCATTTTCATTGAAGCCGTCAGACGGAAAAAAGTTTTTACCCAGTGGTTCAAAGCCTTTAATATCCAATTTTCCGGCTAGTTGCTCTTCAGGTATTTTGTTGCCTTTTTCATCATATCCGGGAGCGAACATCAGGTAAATATTCTGCCCGGCATAGTCGAATTTGGCAGGGAGAAGCATGCCCGCATAAACTACATTTTTATATTTGCCAGTATCTTTTGTAACATCCAGATCGCAAAATTGCTGAAGCAATCCGATGGCCACTTCATTGGTCTCCCGCGGACCGGTAAAACTGTAAACTTTTCTCACTATTTCCCAGTCTGAGTCCGGATCATAATAATAGGCGATATCGCTTTTTTGGTATGATTTGACATGGGGCACAATTTTAGAAACCAGGGCGGTGACATCCGCGAATTTGTCATAAAAATTACCGTCTGTCGAAGGCTTGTCTCTTTTCAGCCAGACTCCGCCGCCTGAACTTTCAACAAATACGCCGTCACTTACCGCATACAGTAATGCCAGATACGGAACAACCTCTTCAGGCGTATTGTTATATGTTTGTCTGCCCCATGAATTTTCTCTGGCCTCTTCTCCTTTTTCCCCGACGAATCCCGGATCAATCCCCATCCAGAGGAATTTTCCCGGATATTCCGCCTTGAAGATTTTTCCTCTTCCGAGCGGAGCGGTAAGCACGGGACTGTTCAGGGAGTCTTTCGCAAAACGGCCATACCAGTAAGTCTGACAATCCAGTATCTCATCAAAATCATTTATTGCGCTGTCCACACATGTGACACTTTTATTCCAGTTCTTCGTAACATGCGAAACCCAGGTCGTGATTTGAGGGTTTGAGTTTTTGGCAACCCGGACGAATTCCCTGGCAAAATCATTCTGTATTTTGTCGCAGAATTCCCACGCCTTCAAGGCCCTCGGATCATCAGAGGTATGATTTTTAAAGGCCCACTTCGCGTCTTCAGATGAATAACCGGAATATTTTCCGAATGCAGCGAGGAATTTCCCGGTTATTTCAGTCGCTTTGCCCCCGTCGGTTTTCAGTACCGGCGGAGAAAGGAACCATTCATCCATACCTGCCATATCGGTCAGTTTTGACCATTCCGCGAGTTTCAAAAAGAACTCTTTATATTCGGCGGATTCCGGCACTCTGGAACTGGCGGGAATCCCGCTGTACATAATGCCTATTTTAATTCCATGCTGTCTGAGAAAGGCTATTTTGTCTTTTTGGCTTTTGAGCATCGCATCGCTGTAACTCAGGAGCAGTATGGACGCATTGTGCCTGTCCATCATCTCCAGTAAATATTCCTTCGGATAAGAAACCAGCTCATGCACCCGGAGATTGCACATGGTCCGCCGGCTGGTATCGGGCAGACTGGCCTCATCCAGTCCGTGCCATTTTTTTCTGCTGTCATCCCGATATAACAGCCCGTTTTTATTTTCAAAGAAAGGCTGTTTCATATAACCCAGTCGGTCTGTCGGCAAAGTCAATCTTATTTCAGACAGCGGCGCGCCTGAATAGGTATATTCCCTTTTCCCTTTTTCTGAATCGACAAATCCAGTCTTGAAGCTGTTCAAAGGGCCGCTGACGATATCGGAGATTGTTCTGCCTGCGCTGCTGTCTGTAACTTCCATGAAAATATTTTTAACTGTGAAAAGGTCTTTCCCGGCACTTTTTTTAGGGTCCGATGGTTTGTTTTCAATATTAACTATATTTATAGTCGCGACACTCGGAAGCGCTTCCTGTGGAATTTCAATGGAGACATTTTGAAAGCCTTTGTCTGTCGATACCTGAACCTCTCCTATCTTGCGTCCATTCAAAAATATCTCTTTACCCCTGGTATTGGAATTGGCAAGTTCAAAGCACAATTTTGACGCTTTTATGGACAACTTTTCTTCCATTGCATGCAGCGCGGCCATGCTCAATATGCATTGCATTAAGATAGTTCCCCGTATGATTGGAGAAAAAAATGATTTCTGCTTCATTGATATTCCCTTCTTTATTATTTGTAACTGTATTTTACATCCAGCGGAAGTCCGTCAACACCTCTGCGCCTGGGGGCAACATGCCCATCCATAAAAAGAATGTTCTGCTGCGACTTGTGGCGATATGAAAAATAGCTGACATAAGCCTCCGCCAGGCTGTTTCTGTTGCCGATCACGTAAGTTACGACAGACGACATATCGACATCGGTTGCATAGTACTTGATATCCCCCGTCAGGAAGTAAGCGCTTGGAGTCGGTATCTTATGATAGTTATAATACGCGCCGTTATAACCGGGATCATAGTAAAATCGATTATAGCCATAGCTTAAATTGTATAGCGGGATACTGCTGATCAGAGTCGACAGTTGCGATGACGGACAGTAAAAGATCGCCGGTCCGCCGATAGGAAATGTATTTGCGGCACCCCATTTTACGCCGACATATCTGGCCGTTTGAAAACACCATGATCCGGTAGGCGAGGAGGTGCTTCCCACCGGCAGGCTGTTGCAGTCATTCAGGTAACTCAAAAAACCGATTCCCATCTGTTTCTGATTACTGGCGCATTGTATGCCTCTGGCTGTTTGTCTCGCTTTGTTGAGCGCGGGAAGCAGTAAACTGCATAAAATAGTTATGATTCCAATGACAATCAGGAGCTCTATCAATGTAAAATACCGGGAACTGTCTTTTGTTGTTTCTGGCATATTAGTCCTCCTTTAGATTTTTGTTGAATTTAAAAGATTCGCGCTGGATAAGCACCATTGGAATGCGTTCGGTTACAGGCATTGCCCCGTTATGCATATTATGCAGAAGTTCAGCCGCTTTGTAACCGATTTTCTGAGGATCTATGGCGAGGGTTGTCAAGGCTGGTTTAATCTGGCTGGCCAGTTCAAAATCGAGTGCGCCAATAACCCCGACATTGCCGGGAACCGACTTGCCCGATTTCACCAGAGCATCAATTACATGTTTGGCGATCCAGTCGTTGAAACAGCAAAAGACTTCGGGCAGGGAGTTGCCGCTGATCTGTTTTTCAATAATATTTGCAATTGCCGAATTATACCCGAGAGTGTGATCATAGAAATCAATAAAATTAATTCCTTTTATTTTTGAGAGATGCGCTATTTCTTTCAGGATGGCAAACTCTGTATTTGAAGGATCGCCGCCGCAGTAAAGCACGCAGATATTTGAGATCGCATTTCCGGCAAGCTTTTTGAAAAGTTCAAAAAATGAATCGATGAAATTGGGCGCAACCGCGCCGATTTCGGCCAGTTCGCTGGTTCTGCCAACGGTTACTATAGGGAGACCGACGGGGAATAGCTTTCTGATGGTTGCATCCGGTATCCCTTTGTGGACAATAATGCCATCCACATTCATATCATTAATCTGGGAATTCAGTACTGAAACATCATAATCGATGTTTATCCGCTTAAAAATCATGTTAGATTCTGTCTGCCGGGAATATTGTTCTATTCCCTGCAATATGTTCAGACCGTAATTATCCAGCGGGTTGCTTTCCATTCTTACATAATCAGGCAGCAGATAAATAAAACTCTTTAGCTTTTTCTGCTGAAGAGAATTATTTTTTTTGATAAATATTCCTTTCCCGCGTCTCCTGTCGATAAGTCCGCGCTGTTCCAGTAAGTTAAAAGCCTTGTGTACGCATGAACGTGAAATTTTATAGCTGGAAACAAGACTGCTCTGAGTAGGTAAGGCCGTTCCAGGTAAAAACTCACCTTTCCCGATGGAATTTGTCAGTTTATCTGCTAAGTCTATAAACTTTTTTTCTCTCATTGAAGAAATCCTGCTTTAAAATGTAAAAACACAACTAACGCAAACATGTTTCTTATAAAACTATTATAATGCATTTAAATTTCTTTGTCAATAGGGATGCTGAAAAAATATATAATTTAGTTGCAGTGGTTGCTGATATATGTATTTAAGCTCATTATTCATCTATTCTATATAGGAATAGTCCTGTCTGCTTAATTCACTGCAATAAAAAACACATTAAAAAAACATGTGTTTTTTGCGGCGGTGACTTCTTGCTTTTCAGTGCGAATTAATTTTGCAAAGTTATAATTGACATTAGATAAATGCTTTACGCGTCTGCCGCATGCCTTTGGGTTGACAAATTTACTATATATGGACAATTGATTGTTAAATTTTTTAATGTTACCATTTTGTTTTTTGTGGGTAGAAAAAGGATTGGGAGTTTTAAATTTGCGGACGACCCGGCGCTCAGGCTGATCGGGGCATGGTCAGGAATCTGCTGTTGTCCGGAGGCTCGCATTCAGGCAAGACGTTCATCCTGTCTGCTGCCGGCCTGATCTATGGGATTTGACTTCTCATGCACTATGCATTATTCCCTATAGGAAACAGGAGGATTAAAACATAATGACGGATGTGCGGTGCGCCCTGTTATCTGCATAATTATTGATTCTTCTCTAGTCTGATTAATGCATTATGCCACTTGCGGATGTAATTATTCTGAAGAATGGCTGGATTTTTGCAAACATATTCTTGGTGCCAGGATATCATGCCATCCCATTCTCTTATATTACCAGGGGCATGAAGTGCAAATCCAATTTCTTCAAGAAGAAAATTTGCTTTGGCTGAGTTCATAATTTGAGAGGTTGTAACAATATTTTCATGGGTATCTTTGCCGCCCCTGGCAATGGGCAAAACGTGATCGTATGTGGGCATCATTTCCCAGTACGCAATATGACAATCTGACATCTTCCAATTTTTATGAAACGGGAAAACCTCTCCTAACTCCTGAGTGATAATTCTCAACACGCCGGGAAATAGTAATTTGTTTCCGGAATATCTGTCAATGAAGCCGTCTCTTATAAAGATTTTTAACTTTTCTTCAACTGGCATGCTTCGTGCGTCATATTCAATATGCTGATGAGGATATTCAGATAAAATATGCTTACGGGCATCAGCTATCCTGCCTTCTGTGATCATTCCGCCGATGTCTTGCAATATTCTGCTGTGATCCATAATTATTTCCTGGATATTGGCGAAGTTCCATCAATGCCCGCTATCTCTCAACAGGTTCCGTTCTGCCGCCACTTTTTCCTTTTACTTTTTTCTTCGCTTTTTCCTTCGGGAACATATCTGCCGTGTATTTTTCGTATAGCTCAAATAAGAATTCCATGCGCCTGGCTTCGGTGGTAAATGGTTGCGGCCTGTATGCCAGGTCAACGGCCTTGTCTAATTCATTGTGTGCTTTGACCAAGGCTGGAGGCATTGTTACAGGGTCGTATAAGTCGGCCAATGAGTTTTCAGGAAACGCGGCTCTTGTGTCTAATACTTTCTGTGCTGCTGTTTCTATGGCTTTGATTTGTTTTTCATTCGGCTTTTCAGGCCACGGGAAGTTGTTATATACGATTGTATTTGAATAGCTATAATCACTTTTCAATCTGCCGCAAGTATAACGCATCCAAATGTTATGCATCAATGAAGTCAATACTCCAAAATGCCATAAACTGGCGTTAGGTATCATTTGAATTTTATTGCTGGCTATAACTTTTTGATTAATGAATCCGATAGGAATATATTTTCGCCTTTCAGAAGAAACTTCAGGTATTGCTAAATAGTCTGTCTCCGGTTGGGAAATTTGAACAAATAAAGTTGGTGTATCGGCCTTTTTCCTTGTTAATTCCGCTATACTTTCCTGCCTGGATAGCCTCACCGCTTCAACCCGCTTTTTTATTTCAGGCAATCGATTTAATTCTGACGGATTAATATCTTTTAACCATAAGCAATATCTAAACTTTCCTTGCATAAAATCATCGCCGCTCATGTATGGCCTTATCCACTTTTCGACATTAGGTTCTTTTTTCACAAACTCATTTTTTTGAATTTCATCATCAAAAAGAAAATTCCCGCCATCGGTTGGTTTATTTCCCCAAATCATTTTAGGCACATCATTTATTGGCTTTGTTCTATTTGTGATTATTATGTCTGATCCGTCAACTAAATACGGATTTATATTTTTGGACTTTATTTCATGTGGCTCTCCTCTGACGTCATCATACTCGAAAAGTCTTTTTTCTGTTATATCAAAGTTGGAAAATCCTATTATTACAACATGCACCGCCGCATTGCCTTTAGCTTCATTACCCCATTTAAAAGTGCGATGCGCAAAATGTATTTTGATTTTGTAAACATTTAAAAGCTGATTCCAAAGAATTCCAACTTGTTCGCCTTGAGAAATTGAATTTGTACTTACAAAAGCACATCTTGTCATTTTATTATTGGGCAGGTATTGTGCGGCTTTGATGTACCAGGCACTGACATAGTCTAATACGCCGTAACCATTGCCCCCCTGGAAGACTAGCTCCATGTCTTTCTTTTGTTCTATATTCTGATAATGATGCCCTGCAAATGGCGGATTGCCTAAAATATAATCAAACTTTATTTCCTGCTTGTTTTCCGGCTTTTGCCCTCTGTGAATCTCAAAAGTTTCCGCTTGGACATTTACCGTTTTGTACTCTGCCGGCGGTTCTTTAACTAAATAAATGTTTGCATGTTTCGCATAAACATCTATTGAATTAACCGGATTCAATAAGCTTTGCCAATCAATCCGCAATGCATTCCCCTGTACTATATTTGCCGCCTTTTTTAGCGGCAGGCGGACAAAGTATTGCCCAAACTCATTGCTGATTTGCATATTCATCTGGTGATCCATCAACCACATTGCAACTTCGGCAATTCGCGTCGGGAATTCTTCGTATTCAATTCCGTACATCATATCCACGTCAAGCCAGATAATATCCCGGATGTCCAGGAATCCCTGGCCGGTTTTATTCAGCGAACGTAGAATTTCAATTTCCAGTAAGCGCAATTCCCGGTATGTAATCACCAGAAAATTTCCGCAACCGCAAGCCGGGTCAAGGAATTTCAGCGAACTTATTTTTTTATGAAATTCGGGAAGTTTGTTTCTGTTGCCTTTGATTGATTCGAATTCAGCCCAAAGATCGTCAAGAAACAGCGGTTTGATCAGTTTTAAGATATTCTTTTCACTGGTATAATGCGCCCCCAGATTTCTGCGTTCCGCCGGATTCATTACGCTTTGGAACATTGAACCGAAAATGGCGGGCGATATTTTGCTCCAGTCAAGGTAGCAGCAGTCTAATAATGACTGTCGCATTTTTGTATCGAAGCTTGCAGTCGGCAGGGATTCTTCAAACAGCTTTCCGTTAACATAAGGAAAGTCGGCAAGCTGCTCGTCGAGATTTTTAAAGCGCTTTTCGCCTGGAGTATTTAAGACTTGAAATAATTCCTGAAGTTTTGCCGCAAGGTCGCTGCCGTCCTCGCCGGTGCGTTGCTCAATATAGTCTTGGAATTGCTGCTTGTTGAAAATAGTTGTGTCTTCGGCGAACAGGCAGAATAAAAGACGAACAAGATAGACTTCCAGCGGATGCCCTTCATAACCGATTTCTTTTAAACGGTCATGAAGTTTCCCCATTAGTTCTGCCGCTTTAATGTTTACAGGGTCCTGCTCTTTGTAAGCCTTTTTCTGATAACCCAAGATGTAGCCGAAATGGTGAACATGCTTTACAAGTTCGTTCAGTTTAAACTTAACCGTCTTTTCTTCTTCCTGATCGTAAAGTATAAAGGTTTCAAAGTCGGAGACAAGAATGTACTTCGGCAATTCGTGCTGTTTAAGTCCGGGTAAATAGTCTTTTGCCTGCCGGTAGGCTTTGTCGAGGTCTTTTCCCCGGCTTTTCATTTCAATTAAAATCGTTCCCTTCCATAGCAAGTCAATGTATCCGTCGGCATCATCAAGTTTCTTTACCCTATGCTCAAAGGTCGCAACTTTTCTATTGCTGATTCCAAAAACGTTGAAAAACGCAACCAGAAATTGTTTTGCGTCCGCATCTTCATTACAAGTTCCGGCCCACTCTTTGGAAAAGAGAACGGCCCGGTCTTTTATTTCGTTCCAGCTTAATGCCATATTAACTATAACTCAAAGGTTTTTTGATTTTCATGAAATTGATTCCTCTCACATAACAACACCCCCCTAATGTAAGCTGTAAAAACAAGGAATCAACCATTTTTATATCCAGGCGGGATAAAAGGTTTGCAGAAAAACCGATCAAAGGCCTCTGCGATCCCGCCGGGATCGTACAATCTGCGGGCTGTTGTGCTATAACCGTTTGATGCCGTCGGCATCAGGTTTCAACTCTTTGCATATTTTGCAGGAAAGACTGTGATTTTAAAAATGCAGTTAATCGCGTTATTTGAACTTATCGTTGCCGTTTCAGTTGACAAATTTACTATATATAAAAGGACAGAAGTCAGGAGACGGGATTCAGAATGGAACAAAAACGAGGGAATAATTTGAAAAGCGTTCTGCGGACCGGGTGTCCATAATGAGGGTCTTGGCTGTCCAAAATGCGGCCAGTTGTCCGGTTTATTCTGCTGGCGCGGACTGTCCAAAATGATTTGGAAGCGGGAAAAGTTGTGAAAACATTGTGTTCAACGGGTGTCCATAATGAGGGTACTGGGTGTCCAAAATGCGGCCAGTTGTCCGGTTTATTCTGCTGGCGCGGACTGTCCAAAATGATTTGGAAGCGGGAAGAGTTGTGAAAACATTGTGTTCAACGGGTGTCCAGAATGAGGGTACTTGGTGTCCAAAATGCGGCCAGTTGTCCGGTTTATTCTGCTGGCGTGGACTGTCCAAAATGATTTGGACACGGGAAAAGTTGTGAAAACGTTATGCTCGGAGGGTGTCCAAAGTGTCGGAGTCGGGCAGGGTATTCGTCCCGGAGGACAATATCCCATGACTCCCAGGCATCCTGGAACTCCCAGATTATAGAAAATGCGTTGAGCGGCACAGGTGTCTAAAATGTCCGGAATCGAATGGAGCTGGCTATAAAAAAAGAATGCAGTTTGTGTTGATTTCAAGTTTAAATAACGTATTGTATACCGGCCTGGGTTGAAAATAATTCAGGTTCTGGTTATTACATATAATTAACCCCGGAATTTTTTTGTACTATGGATGCAGAGGACTACAAGTTTGTCAGAATCAATCGGGTATCGATTGCCTATACTGACCGCGGCAGCGGACCGCCGGTTCTTTTTGTTCACGGTTTTGCATCGTTTTCATATACCTGGATGAAAATGATCAGCCATCTGCCTCAGAAGTTCCGGTTTGTCACGATTGACCTGAAAGGCTACGGGTATTCGGAAAAGAAATGCGATGCGTTTCTGGCGCCTTACGACCAGGCGGTGATTCTTTCCGCGTTCATCCGGCGGATGGATTTGCGCGATGTGATTCTGGTCGGGCATTCGATGGGCGGCGTAATCAGTCTGATTTCAATGATAAACGAGAAGGTCAGAAGCCGGATAAATAAACTGGTTCTGCTGGACAGCGCGGGGGTTTTTCAGAAACTGCCGGATTTTATTGACGATCTTACCGCTACTTCGGCGAGCAATCCGCTGATCCGGCTGGCTAACGAAGACCTGATGGCCGCGCTGGTATTGCAGGAGGCGTTTCATGATGAAAGCAAGATCAGCCGTGAAACCGTCAAAGAATACGGCAATGTGCTGCGCCAGCCTAAAGCCAAGGAATGCCTGATTTCATCGGCGAAGCAGATCTCGATAGCCAACGAGAAGAAGTTTTTGCATCTGATTGGAAAAATCAATATTCCAGTTTTGATCATCTGGGGGAAAGAAGACCGGATTATCGGAGTGGAAGATGCGTATCTGTTCCAGAAGGAGCTTTTAGACGCGCAGTTGCATATCATTCCGGACTGCGGACATTTTCCGCACGAGGAAATGCCGCTGGAAACTGCACGGATAATCGCCGGATATCTGGGGACCCCGCTGGAAATGGACAAACCGGAAGCCGTCGCGACTGAACCTCTGAAGATTCCTGAAAGCAAGCCGGAAAGCGGCAATTCCGGTCCGGTTTCCGGACTGGTGGAGCAGGCGGACCGCTACTTCGGCAAATTGCACATGCGGCGGCTGATTGACCGCTGGAGTTTCGGAACCTTGCTGCTGATAGTCTTTATCAAAATGCTGCAGTTGCTGAAAAAAATCGGATTCCGTGCCGAAGAAAACGGCTGGCGCAAGGCGACCGGGGTGTTTCTGCGCAACGAACACTCGAAATTTATTCTGGGCGCATTCCGGCTAACCTATGCCGCCGACCGGCAGCCGCCGCGGAGTAAGGCGGAAGCCACTGCCATCGTGGCCGAACGGATGGCGGATTATTTGAGCCGCAATCCGGATTGCCACTGGGCTCTGGACTGGGGATTTTTCGTGACAACGCGGAAGAAGCTGCTGTTTACCGATATAATTGAAGCCGAATTCAGCAAAGACGGCGTTTTGCGCAAGCTGATTATGCATCTGGATAAAAAATGTTCAATATTTTCGGTTATTGATGATAATATCATGGCTGCGGCGTTAGCGCAAATGGTTGACATTTATCAGTCGCTGGACAATGTCAATGACAGTAAGCGGGCCTGGGTGGTTTACAAAAAGATGCGGAGCTGGATCAGGACGATCAAAGGCTTGTCTAATGCCGGACGGCAGGAATTGCGCCATTTTACGGACCGGGTTTTGAATGGCACCGTCATTCAGTTCGAAACGCTGCCGGGAAATGAGGATACTGATTTGTTCATCAGGTCCAGGCTGGCTACCCCGAATTTAAAAACCCGGAGACATCCTGGTTTCGGATTGCTGAATATTGTCTGCCGTTTCACCAATGATCTGTCCGAAGCCGATTTCTGGTTTCAGTATCATCATGTGCCGGTGGACGGCATGCCGATGCAGGAGATGCTGCAGCAATTGAAAACTGAATGGGGCTCTGCCGGGCAGATCAAATATCCGGCATTGAACAGCAATGCCGCTAAACCGGAGATATTTTACTTCGGTCACCGGATTTTCCGGGCCAGGATTTACGCCGATTTTAAGAAGTTGATAAAATTGAGAAAATACCTCAATGAACGGTATTATGCCGAAATGGGGGGGGCTGTGTCAATTTCCAGCATGATTATCTGGGGACTGGCCCAGCACGAATATTTCCGCGACCGTAAATTCCTGTTTCCGGTGGATACCGCGCTGATGGAGGATGTCGCAGTTGATCAGCGCAATATCAGCCTGATGGTCATCCGCCCCAACAAATACAGAAGCGAGAAAAATTCGCTTCACGGCTTTTTACAGTTTCAGCGGGAATTCAACCGGCGGATGTTCGCCACCAGGCTGGGGAAAAGCGAGAGTTATGAACTGCTTGAACTGTATGCGATGATTCATCCCATGTTCTACTACATTGCCAGATATTTCATGCCGGACGCCATGGGGGAAATCCTCGGCACCGCCGGCGTGACTATTCTCAAAGATTCGGAAATGTTCGTCAGTCCGCTTACAGATTTGCAGATTAACGGTTTTATTGCGCTCGGTAATCTGATGATGCCGACTGAAGACGGAAAAGCTGCCGGTGCTGTAAGCATCTGCGGCTCCAGGGCATTAGTCAGGGAATATATCAAAGCCATTTACAACATGACCGAGCATTATCCGGAATTCCTCCATATCGAAATTTAATAAATATATCGATATAATTAAAAATTAAATATATTCTTTTTCGAAATACTTGCATATAAATTATATCAATATATTTTAAATCATTATATGGATATATAACTGAACTAAAACGGATGGATTTTATATGTACAAGATATGGCGTTCCCCCTACAGCGAGTTCGGCAAATTTACGCTGATTCCGAATGATCTGCACGACGAGACCGTGACTGCGGAACAAGTATATACCGGCGAGGTGCTTAAAGGAATTGCCGAGTCCGGCTTCAATGGCATCTGGGTGCATGGTCTGCTGCATAACCTGGTTCCGGCGGATGAATTTCCCGAGTTCGGCCGCAATTCCGCGATCCACCTTGAAAACATGCGTCAACTGATTGAGCGCGGGGCCGAATACGGGATTAAAGTGTTTATTTACATGCAGCCGCCGCGGGCGATTCAGGTCTCTGACGAGGCGTTCTGGAAAAATCATGCCGATGTCGCCGGTCAGGAAGAAGAGCTGCCGGGCGAACCCGGACAAGTCATCAGGGTGCGATCCATCTGTACTTCCACGCCGAAAGTAAAAAGTTATCTGAAACACGCAGCAGCCAACCTGGCGGAATCTCTTCCCGGTCTGGGCGGGGTGATTATGATTACCGCTTCTGAATATCCGGCGCATTGCGTCGCCCGGCGCGGCCGGGTGCTCGGCGCTTTGGGCGAGATCAGCTACTTGCCGGTAGGGTGTCCGCGCTGCGCAGAACGCAAACCGGAGGATATTGTCAGCGAGGTCATTACCTTGATCCGGGATGGCATTCGTTCCGTGTCAAAAGACATGGCGATCATTGCCTGGAACTGGTCGTGGTCGTTTTATGTGGATATTCCCTGTGCTGAGATTATCCGAAAGTTGCCGGTGGATGTTATCCTGATGGCGGATTTTGAACGCGGCGGCTTAAAAGATGTGCTGGGGCATAAGCAGCATAAAATAGATGAATATTCGATTGGCTATGCCGGCCCGTCTGAGCAGTTCAAGGCATCATTCGAGCTTGCCCGTGAACTTGGCCTGTCCTGTCTGGCGAAACTTCAGTTCGGCACCACTCACGAGTTGGCGACTGTGCCGAATCTGCCGGTATTGGGCAATCTTTTCCGGAAAGCCGATTTCCTGCGTAAAAACAATCTCGCCGGGTTTATGGGGTGCTGGAATTTCGGCAATATGATCACGGCGAATACTGCCGGGTTCAACTATTTTTTGAGCAAAGAATGTCCGGACGATAAGAATATGGCGCTCCAGGCATTCGCTGAACGGTATTTTCCCGGCTGCCGGCCGGACAGAGTTGCCGCAGCCTGGGATAATTTTGCTGAAGCAATGAACAGTTATCCGATATGCATTCCGTACCTGTATGCCGGCCCTACCAACTATGCGCTCATGATGACGCCGAAACCGGAGCCGCTTAACGGCAAGACTGCCGGACGCTCATGGCTGCTGGATGAACGCGGCGATGACGTTTCCGGAGCCATTGCCGACTTTTCGCTGGACGAGATTGTAGAAGGCTTCAAGCAGCTTTCGGAGAAGTGGCGTGCCGGAGTGACGCTGCTGAGTACAGGTCTGAATGGCGTCAGCGGCAAACATGCAGAGGAAGAGTTGGCGAATGCCGAAGTCTGCCGGGCGGCTTTCAGGAGTACCTGTAATGTTTTCCGGACTTATAAATTGCGTAAAGAATGGGACCCGGGTAAACTGCCGGAATACCTGAAATGTGCTGCCGATGAACTGGAAAACGTCAAACGGGCGCTGCCTTATATTGAAAAGGATAAGCGTTTCGGCTATCATTCCGAAGCTCAGGGCTATATGTTTGACGCCGCCTCGGTAAAAGCCAAGATCAAAGCACTGGAAGAACAATTAAGCTGAATTATTCACTCTTGGAATTTGAAATAATGCCGTTGTGAATTTATGCTATCCTCTTGTACTATAAAACAAGGGATACGGCATGGACGTTGAACCGCAAAACTCAAAAATATTCAAGAAAATCTGCAAGTCGGCAGGCCGGGCCGTTGCTGACTACAGAATGATTGCCGCCGGCGACCGCCTGCTGGTCGGCTTGAGCGGCGGCAAGGACAGCATGATGCTGATGCATGTGCTGACCCATCTCCAGCGTCATGCCCCGGTTGATTTTGAAGTTACCGCTGTCACTTTCGACCCCGGTTTCCCCGGGTTTAACCCGCATGTTATTCAGAAGTATGCTATGGCGCAGGGCTGGGTTCACCATATCGTAAGTGTCGGCATGGAGGAACTGCTCAGGGAGAAGAATGCGGAACGCCGTCCTTGTGTGCTGTGTTCCAGAATCCGGCGCGGCAAACTCTACGGCAAGGCCGGAGAACTCGGCTGCCGGAAAGTCGCGCTGGGCCATAATCTTGATGATGTCTGCATCAGCATGCTTATCAGTTTGACGCGGGGGCTGGGAATCAGGACGATGGCGCCGAATGTCAAGGCTGATGAGCTGGATTTGCGGGTTGTCCGGCCGCTGACATACGTGCCGGAGAAGATGATTGTCGAGGGTGCCCGCACTTTCGGTTTTCCTGACTGCGGGAAATGCGCGTACCAGGACCGGCTGGAAAAGTCGGGCGACCGGGCGTATTTTGGGAAGCTGCTCGACCAGATGGAACAGCGCATCCCGCATATCCGCCAGAATATGCTGTATTCGATGAGCAGTGTCCGGCCCGGCTACATGCTTGACCCTGAGTTTTTAACCTTGGATTGAAAGGATTTGCCGATGAAAGAGATTAAGACCTTTTTGCTGCTGATAATGCTTGCCGCTGGACTGCCGGACGCCTGGGCTGATTCCACGGAGACTGTGCCTGCAAGTACGCCGAAACAGACGGAAAAGGACATGTACCGCCGTTATCCGAAACCCCCTGAGCGCTGGCACGATCCTTTCGGGGTTTACTGGAAAGAGGCCAGGCCGGTGGATTTCGTCTACCTGGGACCGGCCCAGGTCGGCGGCGGCATCTTCTCCTGCATCGGCTATACTGTAATGTGGCCGGGAAAATTGATATGGAACACCTGCCGGTGGGATTTCTCCGACGAAGACGCGTTTTTCCCGCCGATTGACTTTTCCTCCAAATATTGCGGCGTTGCCGGATGCTATGTGCTCGGATCGCCATTCTGGCTGCTGGAAAAAGCCTTCTGGGACGGTCCCGTCTGGCTTTTTTCCGGCAGCGGCAAGGACAAGCAGAATCCGGCTACTGCTGAAATTCCGAAAGCTTGACGATGCGTCTTTCGCGTTCCGATCTTTCCGCGGCGAACCCGGTGACCATTGTCTCATAGGAGTCTGACGCCGCAGTTTCCGGCGGCAGGCCCTTTGCGACCAGTTCCGCGATCCTGAGATTCTGTCCGCGGGTGTTGTGGAACCATACCTGATCTTCCTCTTTCGGGAAGGTGATTTTTTCGACTATCCTGCTGACCAGTTGTTTGGGCGAATCGCTGAATTCCCAGCGGCGGATGCGGCGGCGGAAGACATCGGTCTCAATCGCCCCTTTGGTGCCGAAAATATGGTATTGCAGATAATGGCCGTCGTCAGCCTGCTTTTCCAGCATTTCGAGCAGCGGGTCGGTATGGTCGGTTTCGCCGATATACATGACGAAATTCAAGCTGGAGACCGCGCCGTTTCTGAACCGCAGATTGATCTGGTGATTGTCCGGGTGGTTGAAATAACTTACCACATTTGGCGCGTTCATGGAAAAGACTTCGTCAACCGGGCTGTTGATCCACCAGCGCTGAAGGTCGAGGTAATGCGACAGTTTCTCGCCGATCAGCGTTCCCCTGCTTTTGCTGCGCCAGGTGTCTTTCAGGTGAAATTCGCTGCAATAGTAGCGGCATTGGGTGTTGACCGGCGTCCCGATCAGCCCCTGATCGATCCAGTCTTTTACGGTCATATACATTTTTGAGTAATGCAGTTCAAAGCCGATTTGCAGAAAGCCCCCGGTCTCTTTTTCCACCGCCAGCATCCGCTGAGCGTCGGAAAGATCAATGCCCATCGGCTTTTCGCACAGCACGGCTTTCCCGGCGCGCATGGCCATTTCGGTCTGTTCGGTATGGGCTTCATTGATCGACGCGATGTAAACCAGTTTGATTGCCGGATTGTTCATGATCGAAGCCAGGTCACTGGTGGCATTGATCCCGAGCTCCCGACCGCGCAGGGCGGCCCTTGCCGGGTCCGGTTCATAGCCGTAAATGTTTCTGACATAAGGCGACGCTTTGGCCGCGCCGACATGGGTTCCGCCCATGCCGCCAAGCCCCAATACTGCAACATCCATCTTGTTTTCCATTTTTTTACCTTTTATGATTCTCTTATAATAAGTTCAGGAGAGACGATGATGGTTTCTCCCTTTAACTGTTCCGTGATGCATTGCGCGGTGATTTTCCCGATCTGCTCTTCATTGACGCAGATTGAGGTCAGGGCCGGTGAGATCACTTCCGCCCAGGAGGTATTGAACAATCCGACCACGCTGACGTCACTGCCTATTTTCAACCCCTGTTTCTTCGCCGCGTGATAGACTTTCAAGGCGCGGAAGTCCGCCACTGCAAAGATGCCGCAGCCGCCGCCCCTGATAAAATCTGCTATATTGTTTTCAGTGGTTGAATCATGAGCCGGGACAATGTCGTGAATGACGGATAAATGGGATTTGGAGTCTATGCCGGCTTCTTCCATGGACTGCTTCAGCCCGGCGGCGATGGCGAAGTCAAAAGTTTCCCTGACGCAGCCATGCCGGATGGCAAGGGCAGGGGAGTAAGGCTCGAATGTCAGCATTGCCAGCCGCTTTTTTCCGGAGTTTAGCAGGTGCTGACCGCCGAGGTAGCCGGCCTTGTAAAAGTCGCAGATTATTTTGTTGGCGTCCGGAAACTCGAGCTTTGTCTCATAAAATATCACATAGTTGAGCTGACGGAATTGCTCTTTATTGCGGTGCAGATTCCGGTAGGGAACATGGCGGGTTCCTTCTATGATCAGTGAATCGAAATTATCCTCGACGTATTTTTGTATCCGCAGTTCCTTGTCCTCGCAGGAGAACGCGTCGCTGGTAAGATAATTCCCCAGGGGAATCGCATAGTAGTTCTTCTGCTGAAGTTCTGCAATCAGCGTGTCCGCCAGATTCTGGTACATGTCGTCTTTCGAAGCCATTATCAGCCCTGCCTGACGGTATCCCTGCTTCGATGCGGACGTGGCCGCAGTCTTCTGTTCGCAGACAAACACGCCTTTGCCCTGCGTCTTATAAATATAGCCTGCGGTTTCCAGATAACGCAGGGCGTTTAAAACTGTCACCTGGGTCGTATTGAAATATCCGGACAGCTCCCGGCTGGAAGGTATTTTATCGCCGGGGCGCAATTTGCCATTGACGATCTGCGCCTTCAGGCTCTCGCTGATCTGGTAATATTTCGGCATCGGCACCGAACCGTCTATCTTTTTTAACATCTTATAATCCCATAACTGATATATAGCACTATTTCAATTATACATCTAAATTCAGAAATGTCAACCGCTGTTTCTTCTGTTTTCTGTCCGGACATTTTGGACAGCCGACTCCGACACTTTGGACACCGGCTGAGCTAATGAGCCAATTTCAAAAGTATTGGCCTTTTCTTGTTAATAACTCGTTTTGCTGTGCATCAAATCCATTTTGACGCATCAAAGCGGCTTTTTTCTGAAAAAGTCGTAAAAAACTTGATTTTT
>Ga0172379_10001096_pt1 | contig 58157 bp, 56 predicted proteins | sample GrowelOW334metaG_FD_119756 | JGI IMG/M metagenome (GOLD analysis project Ga0172379, IMG submission 119756) | Groundwater microbial communities from an aquifer near a municipal landfill in Southern Ontario, Canada - Groundwater well OW334 metaG | ecosystem: Environmental > Aquatic > Deep... | reverse complement strand
CTTCGCTACATGTCGGAGTGCCGGGATTTGAACCCGGAGTCACACGAACCCGAATCGTGTATGTTACCGTTACACCACACTCCGTAACAAAGTAAGCATAATACTTTTAAGATATATTTCCAACGTTATATTGAGTCTTTGATAAGTTCGGTGTTTTTTGATATAACATTTAAATAAAGAGGCCTAATGGGCCACTAGCTCATTTGGTAGAGCGCATCCATGGCATGGATGAGGCGACCGGTTCGATCCCGGTGTGGTCCACACAAGAGGGCGGACGTTTGGCTCAGGGGTAGAGCGTTCCCTTCACACGGGAAAGGTCACAGGTTCAAATCCTGTAACGTCCACAGTTAATTTAAGGGCCTATATTTCAGTGGTAGAATAGGGCATTCGCATTGCTCAGACGGCGGTCCGATTCCGCCTAGGTCCACCACAAGCGTTAAAAAATCTTCTATAATTATGGATTTAAAAAATAAAAAAATTTTATTGACTGGAGGCAGGGGATTTTTAGGTTCCTACGTTGTTGAGGAATTATTAAAACAAGGAGCTACTAAGAAAAATATTTTTATTCCAAGCTTTGAAGAACTAGATCTAAGAAAAATGGAAGATTGTCAGAAGGCGGTTGATAAAAAAGATATTGTTATTCATTTAGCTGCGAAGGTTGGAGGAATTGGAGCTAATCGCGAAAAGCCGGGAGAATTTTTTTATGACAATTTGATCATGGGTATTCAACTTATGGAATCGGCACGTCTGGCTAAAGTTGAAAAGTTTGTCGCTATTGGCACGATCTGTGCTTACCCAAAATTTACCCCAGTTCCGTTTAAAGAAGAAAATTTATGGAATGGATATCCTGAAGAAACAAATGCGCCTTACGGTCTCGCCAAAAAAATGCTTTTGGTTCAAGCTCAGGCATATCGCGCTCAATATGGTTTTAATGCAATCTTTTTATTGCCGGTAAATCTTTACGGACCTCGCGATAATTTTGATCCGGCATCTTCGCATGTTATTCCTGCATTAATAAAAAAAGTCGCGGACGCTAAAAAGAAAGGCGATAAGTTTTTGGATGTATGGGGAACAGGGAAAGCAACCAGAGAATTTTTTTATGTAGAAGATGCTGCGAGAGCCATCGTTTTAGCAACAAAAAAATATGACAAATCTGATCCGATAAATATCGGTTCCGGAAATGAAATTTCCATTAAAGATTTAATAAAAATTATTTGCAAATTGATGGATTACAAAGGTGAGCTAAAATGGGATAAAACAAAGCCTGATGGTCAGCCACGAAGGAGACTCGATACATCTAAAGCAAAAAAAGAATTTGGTTTTGTTGCTAAAGTTGGTTTTGAGGAAGGTTTGAAGAAAACAATTTCTTGGTATTTAGATCAAAACAAATAAAATAATTTTACTATCTATTTGTTCTGTGTTTATAAGTTCGCTATAATTAAAAAATATTAACATTTTAATTAAATAATTTATGAAAGAATCAGCAGAAAGCATTTCACTTAATGATCAAAATGAGGAATTTAAAGAATTTGAGAAAAGAAGAGGACCAGAATTATCTCCTGAGGAAAAACTTGAAAAAGTAGAAATTCCAAAAGAAAAGATTTTAGAAATGGAAGGCGACGTTAATGATTTTTTGTTTACATACGGGAATGCTGCAAGAATAGCAAATGAATTAAGAGATAAAATTCTCGAACTTCAACGATATCAAAAAACGGGTGATGATTCTCATGTTATGCATACGCAAGTCAGAGATCTAGTAGAGGATTTTAATAAAGCTATAGAAAATGTAAATTCATCAAAAATATCTCCTCATAAAATAGAGATCCAGTAATTTAATTAGTATTTATTTTATCATTGCCAAAATATAATTTTGTGGTAGAATTTACGAATGCAAAAATTCTACGTAATTGGCACACCTATAGGAAATTTGGAAGATATAACACTCCGTGCACTAAAAACGCTCAAGGAAGTGGATTTGATATTGTGTGAAGATACTCGAGTAACTAGAAAACTTTTAGACAGATACGAAATAAAAACTTCCACTCTTTCTTATCACTCACAAAGTAAAATTTCAAAAATTGAAAAAATTTTAGAGCTTATTCAAGAAGGCAAAACTTTGGCTTTGGTTTCAGATGCTGGCACTCCATGTATCTCTGATCCAGGAAGCCTGCTTGTCTCAAAAATTCGTGAAGCTTTTCCAGAAGTTCAGATAGTTACAATTCCTGGTCCGAGCGCTTTGGTCTCTGCATTATCTATTGCCGGCGTTCCATCATCAGATTTTTTATTCTTAGGATTTTTACCTCACAAGAAAGGACGAGAAACTTTATTTAAAGAAATTGAGGAATCAGAAAGAACCGTCGTTTTTTATGAATCACCACATAGAATTATAAAGTCTTTAGAGTCTCTTGAAAAAAGATTGCAAGCTGATAGAAAAATTATGGTTGCTCGGGAACTTACTAAAATTTACGAAGAATTGATTTCAGGAAATGTTGAGCATCTTTTGAAACATTTTAGAGAAAATCCAGAAAAAGTTAGAGGAGAATTTGTTGTTATAGTTTCTGGAAAATAGTTATCGAATTTAACTAAACACTATTTATCATATATAATGATAAGGATTTCTATTAGTTAAAAAAAATATTATGACAAAAAATCTAGCAATTTTTATTTTAGCAATACTCATAGTTTTAGTTCCTTTTTCTGGGTTTCCAAGTGGTTGGAAAACTATATTTTATATTATTGCTGGCCTTGCTATTGCGGTTTTATCTTTTCTATCTTCTCGCAGAATGAGCAAGGAATGCAGATCAATTGGTGAAGTTAAAAATAGAGTGTATGCTGAAAATGACCAAGCACAAAATGAACCTAAGAATTTTTAATTCTAAACATATTGATTTAAATAATGAAAGAAAGATTGAATAAACATAAAGGAAAATTTTTTACAGCAGGTGTTATGGCTGTAGCTTTTTCTGCATCTTATTTTATTTTACCTCAAATGTTGTCGACTAATTACGGAACAATAAACACAGCTTCGACAACGACAAATGATATTAAAGAAAGTGACGTGGCAACAACGGAAACTATTCCAGAACCGCCGAAAGTAACTCACATTAAAGTGCCTGATCAAGTTAAAGCTATTTATGTTACAAGCTGGGTCGCTGGAACAAAATCACTCAGAGACAAGCTTATAAAACTGGCTGATGATACAGAGGTTAATGCTGTTGTAATAGACATCAAAGATTACACCGGAACAATTGCGTTTGAAGTTAACGATCCAGAATTAAAAGCATATAACGCAGACTCAAAAAGAATTGCCGATCTAGATGCACTTATAAAAGAACTTCATGAAAAAAATATTTATATCATAGGACGCATTGCAGCTTTTCAAGATCCTCATATGGTAAAAGCTAATCCGGGAATTGCGGTGAAGCGAGCAAGTGATGGTGCTATTTGGAAAGATCATAAAGGCATAACTTGGATTGATGCAGGAGCTAAAGAGAATTGGGATTATCTTGCCTTAATAGCCAAAGAATCTTATGCGCGAGGTTTTGATGAAATAAATTATGATTACATAAGATTTCCATCTGACGGAAACATGAATGATATCGCTTATCCTTATAGCAAAGGAAAAGTTAAGCATGTTGTTCTCGCTGAATTTTTCAAATACATTACAGAAAAAGTTAAATCATACGGAGCGTATGTTTCAGTCGATCTTTTTGGAATGACAACTACAAATTATGACGATTTGAATATTGGTCAGGTGTTAGAAGATGCTTTACCATATTTTGATTTCGTAGCACCGATGGTTTATCCTTCGCACTATCCTGCTACATGGAATGGATTTAAAAAACCAGCTGAAAATCCATACGAGGTGGTTAAAATTTCTATGACTCGTGCCGCAGAAAGAGCAACAGAAATGTCCGTAAGTTCTACAACTCCGCAAGAGTTAAAATCCCAAGTTTATCCGCTGAAACTCCGCCCTTGGCTTCAGGATTTTAATTTAGGAGCAACATACACACCAGCAATGGTTCGAGCTCAAATAAAGGCAACCTATGATTCAGGTCTTAATTCGTGGATGATGTGGAACGCTAGCAATGTTTATACAAAAGCAGCTTTACTACCAGAAGGTTCAGCTCCTGATGTTATAGCCAATTAATTGGTTTTCAAAACGGTATAATAGGCGTATAATTGACTTATCGTTAAATAGTTTTTTAAAATCTACTTAGTTAAACAATGGAGCAACAAAACGAAGGTGAAAAAATAACATATTTTGCCGAGACTGATGCTCGCAACAAAAGAGTTCCTTTTGGAATAAAAGCCAAAGATCGCTCTCGTCATGTTTATGTAATAGGAAAGACAGGTATGGGAAAATCTACCATGCTTGAAAATTTAGCTATCCAAGATATTAAAGACGGTAATGGTATGGCTTTCATAGATCCGCATGGAAAGACTGCGGAGCTTCTTCTTGATTATGTTCCTAAAGAAAGAATTAAAGACGTTCTTTATTTCGCTCCGTTTGATCTTGATTATCCTATTTCATTCAACGTGATGGAAGACGTCGGTCCGGACAAAAGATATTTGGTTGCTTCCGGACTTATGAGTGCATTCAAAAAGATTTGGGTTGATACTTGGTCAGCTAGAATGGAATACATTTTGAGTAATGTCCTTCTTGCACTTCTTGAATTTCCAGGAGCAACTCTTCTTTCTGTAAACAGAATGCTTACTGATAAAGAATATAGAAAAATGGTTGTTGATAATATTTCTGATGTATCTGTAAAATCTTTTTGGGTAGATGAATTTGCAAAATATACGGACAGGTTTGCAGCCGAAGCAACACCAGCAATTCAAAATAAAGTAGGGCAGTTTGTTTCTAATCCTTTGATCAGAAATATTATTGGCCAACCAAGATCCAGTTTTGATATTCGAAAAATGATGGATGAAAAAAAGATAATTATAATTAACCTATCCAAAGGAAGAGTGGGTGAGGCCAATGCAAATCTTTTAGGAAGTATGCTTATCACAAAGATTTATCTTTCTGCGATGAGTCGTGCTGATGTTAGCGAATCTTTGATGAAAACATTACCAAACTTTTATCTTTATGTTGATGAATTTCAATCCTTTGCAAACGAATCATTTGCTGATATTTTATCTGAAGCTAGAAAATATAAATTGAGTTTGACTGTTGCTCATCAATATATAGAACAAATGTCAGAAGAAGTGCGAAATGCTGTATTTGGAAACGTTGGAACAATGGTTACATTTAGAGTTGGGGCTTACGATGCTGAAGTTCTTGAAAAAGAATTTGCTCCTCAATTTACTGCAGAAGATCTTGTAAATCTCGGGGCTTTCCAAGTTTATCTAAAGTTAATGATTGACGGCATCGGTTCACCTCCATTTTCTGCTAACACTCTACCACCTATTCCATTACCTGAAATTTCTTATAAAGATGAAATTATCGCTGAGTCGCGAAAGAGTTTTGCAAGCAATCGTGCGGAAGTTGAAGACATTATAAGAAAATGGCACGAACCTGTTAAAAAGGCTGTTACCGAGTCGAAATATTTGGGCGAAAAAAATGATGCTGGAAAATATGCTCAAAAACCAACATATAATAATGATCGAAATTTCAGAAATGACAGAGGTCCAGAAGGCGGTAATGATCATTCTTTTAATCGCGGTTTTAACGCAAATACAAATACAAATTACAGTAGCAGACCGCCGGTTAAATTTGAGCAACCTTTTAAAGAGGCTTTTACAAAGAGTCCTGTAGATTCAAACGAAAAAAATAGTGTGTCGCAAAAAGTAGAAAATGAAGCAATACCTGTGGAAGTTGAAAATAAAGAGAAAATTTCTTTAAACACTTTAAACAGATCAAATTTTTCAGCAAATGCGTCTTATAAAAAAATGCCTTCTCAAAGAAATGTTTCAGATCTTAAATCTGCGCTTGATGCTTTGATAAAAAAAGATGTAGTAAAAGAGACTGCAAAAGAAGAAAAAAAAGTTGTTGAAAAAACCGAAACGATAAAAAAAGAACCGGAGGATGAATCAAAAAATCCAGGTGAAATAAATGCAGAAGAATTAAAAAAGGTGCTCGAAATTTAAAAATTAAATTTATTATAAAAAATGCCCTGACTATGTCAGGGCATTTTGATTTTTACACTATAAATTTTTGTTAGACACAAGTCGAGGGTGAATGTTATCTTATTTTATGCTCAAAAAATTACTCACTTCAATACAGATTTTAATTGCTTTTTTCGCTATGTTTTTTCCAGTGATCGTGTTTGGTGAGGTTTTTATCAATGAAATAATGTATGACCTAGAAGGTTCTGATACTGATAGAGAATGGATTGAAGTTTGCAATAATGGAAGCGATCCAGTAGATATTTCTAGTTGGAAATTATTTGAATCAAATTCAAATCATACGCTTAATAAAATTCAAGGAGACGGAATAATTTCTGCCGGTGGTTTTGCTATTATTGCTGATAACTCTCAAAAATTTTTAGTTGATAATCCTCAATTTAGCGGAACGCTTTTTGATAGTAGCTTTAGCTTGAGTAATGAAGGGTAAACAATAGAGTTAAGAAATAAAGACCTTGTTACTGTTGATAACGTAAATTATTCTTCCGGAACAGGAGCGAACGGAGACGGCAATTCTCTACAGAAAGTTGATGGAAAATGGACGGTTGCAGCCCCAACGCCAGGCGTAGCTAATTCGGTTGTTAAATCTAATAATACGCAAAGCGAAAACTCTAACTCGAATAGCACTTCAACAAGTGAGAGTGCATCAAGTTCAAATCAGACCGTTGCTACCGTTGATAATAGATCAAATTTTCCTGTTGATCCGCAAATTTTTACAAAAATATATGGAGAGAATTTGATAGTGGTTGGCGCTCCGATAGAATTTAGCGCAAAAGCCTGGGGGCTTAAAAAAGAACTGATTATTGCAAATCGTTTTTTGTGGAGTTTTGGCGACGGTTCTTCTTCTGAAAATCAAAAAGTTTCTCATGTTTATTCTCATCCTGGAAAGTATGTTTTGGTTGTTGATGCGCAATCTGGTGAATACAGCGCATCAGATAGAATGACTATTTCTGTAGTTCCGTCGGAGTTGATAATTTCTAATGTGGTAACAGGGACTTCAGGGTTTATTGAAGTTTTTAATAATTCTCAATACGAACTAGATCTTTCTCATTGGATGCTACAAAGCAATAAAAAATATTTTGTTTTACCTCTGCATACGATAATTCTTCCTAAGACAAAAATAATTTTTCCAACAAACATAATTAAGCTTGATATAACGAACGATACGCAATTGTTATATCCAAATGGCGAAGTCGCTTATGATTTTATTAAAAATCAAAATCAGGTGAAAGAGGCGACTATTCAGACCTCAGATAATAAATTGATTCAAAATAGTAATGCAGATCAGCCCAAAATATCTTCAGAACCAAGCAGTGTAAAAGAGTCTAAACAAAATGTTGCCGCAGTTGTTAATACTCAAGTTTTTGAAAATAACTCTGATGATCAAAGTGAACCGGTAAAAAATAAAGAAAATACTTCAAAATGGATATGGATCTTGATAGGAATTTCTGTTATTGCTTCTGCTTCGATATTGTTTGCAAAGAAAACTAAAATTAATAACGAAGCAGATGAATATAAGATAATTGAGTAGTAATATTTTGTAAATCAAAGGTTATTTGGCAGCAGGTCTGTTTTAATATAATATTTAGCTATGGCTAAAAAAAGAGTATTAATTTTTTCCTTGGTTTATTACCCCCGATTTATTGGCGGGGCTGAGGTTGCGCTAAAAGAGATAACAGACCGTATTTCTCCAGAAGAAATCGAGTTTGATATGGTTACCTTGAGACTTGATTCTAAACTTCCTAAATTTGAAAAGGTTGGAAATATAAATGTTTATCGTTTAGGTTTTGTGGGAAATGTAAAAGAAACATCCGATTCTTTGCGCTGGCCACTTCATTTAAATAAGTATCTTCTTACTTTCTTAGGATTTTTTAAGGCTTTATCGCTTCATAAGAAAAATCACTATGATGCTACTTGGAGTATGATGGCAAGCTATAATGGATTTGCTGCACTTTTTTTCAAATGGTTTAAGCCAGAAGTGCCTTTTTTGTTGACGCTTCAGGAGGGTGATCCAATTGAATACATAAAAAAGCGAGTTGGTTTTTTTCTTCCAGTGTATGGCGCGATATTTAAAAAGGCTGATTTTATTCAGACTATCTCTAGATATCTTGCAGATATCGCGAAAGATATGGGTGCAAAATGCGTGATTAGAATTGTTCCAAATGGTGTGGATGTTAAAAAATTTGAATTTTCAATCGAAGAACATCAAAAAGAAGATCTAAGAAAAGATCTTGGAATTCAAGATGGAGACAAGGTTTTAATAACAACTTCGCGTCTTGTCGTAAAAAACGCAATAGGAGATGTGATCAAGGCGATGGAATTTTTGCCGAAAAATATCAAGTTTTTAATTTTAGGAGAAGGTTATCAATTAGAAGATTTGAAAAAGTTGGCAGCAGATATTAAAGTTTCGGATCGCGTGAAATTTTTGGGATTTGTATCTCATAAGGAAATGCCGAAGTATTTAAAAATTTCTGATATTTTTATTAGACCTTCGCTTTCTGAAGGTTTTGGTAATTCTTTTATTGAAGCGATGGCGGCAGATGTTCCTGTTATAGCAACTCCAATCGGAGGAATTTTAGATTTTTTAATAGATAAAGAAACTGGACTTTTTTGCGATATTGAAAATCCAAAAAGTATCGCAAACCGTGTTTCTTTGTATTTGAGTGATGATGCTTTGCGAAATCAAATTATAAAAAATGGAAAGAAAATGGTAAAAGATAGATATGATTGGAAACAGATCTCTCAAGAGATGAAAGAAAAAGTTTTTGATAAAATTTTATTATAAAAAATAAAAACCTCGTTGTTGTTGAATTGAATCAATAACAACGAGGTTGTGAAATTTATTTTTTAAATATTTTGTAGTAAGGTAACACGACCCCAAAAACAAATCCGATAATAAGAACCAAGATACTTAGTAAAATACCGTATACTGCTGAAATAGTAGCAAGATTAAAAATAACTGGTTCTTGTTCAACTTTTTCGCTTACGATTAGGTAGTATCCTACAATAAATCCAAGCGATGAAATAACGGCTAGCGTAAATCCTGATCCAATAAAAATTAACCCCCAATCCCATTTTTTAAAGGTTTCTTTTAGGTATTGGTAGACGCTAATAAGTCTCTGTTTTATATCCATTCTAGCATTATTTATACTTGATAAAAAGGCTAGTGTCAAATTATTGAGTATCGTCAAATAATACAAAAATTGGTATAATAACTTTAATGCCTCAAAAATCCGGAAAAATAAGGCTTTTAATAACTACCGGTATTTACCCGCCCTCTATCGGCGGGCCAGCAACTTACTCTAAGTTGCTTTTTGACGAATTGCCAGCGAATGATATTGAAGTTGGAATTGTTTCTTTTGATAGTGTAAGGCGTTTTCCTAAAATAATTCGTCATTTTTTCTATTTTCTTTTGGCTATTAAAAACGGTAGAAAGCATGACTTGTTATATGCGCTAGATCCTGTGAGCGTTGGACTCCCTACTTTTTTTGCTTCTAAAATTTTGCGCAAAAAATATATTATAAGAATTGCAGGAGATTATGCTTGGGAGCAATTCAATCAGCAATCAGGAGCTAGAGCTAGAAAATTTGTAACTCTTGATGAATTTCAAAATAAAAAATTTGATTTTTTTACCGAACTCAGAAGATATGTTCAAAAATTTGTTACAACTCATGCGGAGAAAGTTATTGTTCCTAGTGAATATTTAAAAGGGATTGTAACTATATGGGGAGTTCAAGAAGAAAAAATAAAAGTTATTTATAATGCTTTTACTGAAAAAATTAATATTGATAACAGTAAGGAAGATTTAAAAAATATTTTGAATTTAAAAGGTAGAGTAGTGATAAGCGCAGGAAGACTTGTTCCGTGGAAAGGGTTCGATGCTCTTATTGGTTTGATGATTCCACTTATAAAAAAGTTTCCTGATATTATTCTTGTTATTATCGGAGATGGTCCAGATGAAGCTAGATTAGAAAAAACGATCAATCTTTTAAATTTAGAAAAGAAAGTTTTTCTTTTAGGCAGACTTTCTCAGGAAATTCTTTCTCAACACATTAAAGCTTCGGATGTTTTTGTTTTAAATACAGCTTATGAAGGTCTTTCCCATCAGCTTTTAGAAGTAATGGCTATAGGAACTCCAATCATCACTACTGATGTCGGTGGAAATCCAGAAACAATTGAAAATAATAAAGAAGGATTTATTGTAAAATATGGCGATAAAAAAGCATTGGAGCGATCAATAGAAAAAGTTTTAACAGATGATACTATTGCGATGAAATTTTCGGAAAATGCTTTCCAAAAAGTAAAAATGTTCAGCAAGGATAATATGATAAATAAACTGATCTGCGAAATTAAAAATATAAATTTAAAATAATTATTTATATGAAAGTTTTAATGATATCGACAGATAGAAATATATTTGATGAACAAAGCGCTGTTAGGATGCGAATGGTTGATTACGGAAAGTTGTTTGATGAACTTCATATAGTAGTTTTTTCTCAGAAAAAACCTCATGTTCCAATAAAGGTTAAAATATCTGAAAATGTTTTTGCATATCCCACAAATTCTTTTAATCGATGGTTTTATATTTGGGGGGCATACAGACTTGGCAAAAAAATAATTAAAAAATCAAAGGACTTTATCGTTACTGTTCAGGATCCGTTTGAAACTGGTTTTGCAGGTTGGCTCATTTCCTCACATTTTGGCCTCGGTCTTAATTTGCAGGTTCACACTGATTTTTTAAGTAGTTATTTTGTTAAGGATTCATTTTTAAATAAAGTTCGTGTTCAGATTGCAAAATTTCTTTTGACGCAAGCTAATTCCATTCGTGTTGTTTCAGAACGTGTAAAGCATTCACTTGTGACGAAACTTAAAATACCTGAACAAAATATTATGATCTTACCGATATTTACAGACGCTCACAAGATCAAGGCAACTCCGGCAGTATTCAGTCTTCATGAAAAATATACCGAATTTGATTTTATAATTTTAATGGTGGGAAGATTAGAAAAAGAGAAAAATTTTCCGCTTGCTTTAAAAGCTTTTTCTTTTGTTGTAGATAAGCATCCTAAAACAGGTCTTGTTATTGTTGGTGTTGGTAGCGAATTGGATAATCTTAGAGAAAAAGCATCTGAGTTAGGAGTTCAATCAAATGTTGTCTTTGAAGGTTGGCAGGATCATTTAATATCATATTATAAAACCGCTGATCTATTTTTATGCACTTCAAATTATGAAGGATACGGTATGGCTCTTATAGAAGCCGCGATCTCTGGTTGTCCGATAGTTTCGACAAATGTAGGTGTTTTAAGTTATGTTTTTAAAAATGAAAATTCCGCACTGATATGCAATCCTGGAGATTTGGATTGTCTTGTCGCGCATCTTCTTTTGGCTAGAGAAGGCGAGAAGTTGAGATTCAATTTGAAGGAACAGGCGAAAAAAGCACTCGAGGATAATATTCTTTCAAAAGAAGAATATTTAGAAAGATATAAGAACGTGATATTAAACAAAGAATCACTTACTAAAGATTTTATGGAATAAGATTATGAACTTATTACAAAAAGTTCAAAATTTGGTTTTAAATAATTCGCTAGTTAAAAAATATTCAATAATATTTAGGTATGTTATTTCTGGCGGCACCGCTGCTGTCGTTGATCTATCATTACTTTATTTGTTTACAGACGTTTTTAATTTTTGGTATTTAATATCAGCTACGTTGGCATTTTCAATAGCATTTCTGGTAAGCTTTACTTTGCAGAAATTTTGGACATTTCAAGACGTATCAAAGGATGGCATGAATAAGCAAATGTTGGCTTATTTTGTAATTTCAGCAACTAATCTTTTTGTTAATGCCGGACTGGTGTATTTATTTGTAGAATATTTTAATATTTATTATATGTTATCTCAGATTTATGCTGCACTTTTGATTGCTTGCACCAGTTTTATACTTTACAGAAAATTTATTTTTAAAGGAGTAAATTTATAAAATTCAAAAAAATGATTTTTATGAAATTATCAATTATTATACCGGTTTACAACGAAGAGAAAACTCTTAAAGAAGCTTTAAGTTGTGTTGAAAGATTTAATATTATAAATAATCTTGAGAGAGAAATTATTATTGTTGATGATGCATCAACTGATGGCAGTAAGCATATTATAAAAAATCTTCCTTCGTCTTATATAGTCATCTCTCATTCAGAAAATCAAGGTAAGGGAGCTTCTGTTATAGATGGTCTAAAAAAATCAACAGGAGATATCGTTGTTGTTCATGATGCCGATCTTGAATATGATCCGGAAAATTTAAACGATCTATTAAAACCTATTTTAGATGGAAAGGCGGACGTTGTTTATGGTTCGCGTTTTATAACTTATAAACCGCATCGCACTTTGTATTTTTGGCATTATATGGGTAATCGCTTTCTTACATTTGTTTCCAATGTTTTTACGAATTTAAATCTGACAGATATGGAAACATGCTATAAGATGATGACGAGGAAAGTTGTAAATGATATCAAAGACAAACTAACATCTAAGCGTTTTGGAATTGAGCCTGAGATCACGGCTTACATAAAAAAATATCGCGTATATGAAGTCGGCATCTCTTATTTTGGAAGGGCATATGGAGAAGGTAAAAAGATAAATTATTGGAAAGATGGCCTTTCAGCACTTTGGTGTATAATTAAATTTAATGTTTTTAAAAAATAATTATGAGACTTTTAATCATTACACAAAAAATAGATGAGAATGATGGCGTTTTAGGCTTCATGCATGACTGGATTGCTGGGTTTGCTGAGCAATTAGAATCAGTTATTGCTGTTGGTTTGAGCGTCGGAGAACAGCATCTCCCTTCAAATGTTAAAGTATTATCTTTAGGAAAGGAAAGTGGAGCATCAAAAATAAAATATTTGTGGAATTTTTTCAAGTATATTTATCAAGAGAGGAACAATTACGATGAGGTTTTTGTTCACATGAATCAGATATATATATTGCTCGGTGGTCTAGTATGGAAAATGATGGGAAAAAAAGTTTCGCTTTGGTATGCGCATGGTGCTACTCCAACATCTCTTAAAATAGCAGAATATTTTACAGATATTATTTTTACTTCAACAAAGAGCGGTTGCAGACTTTCAAGTAAAAAGATCAAGGTAGTTGGTCAAGGAATAAACGTAAACAGGTTTTTACTTAGCGAGGAAAGATTTACCAATAAAGATAGGCCATTTCGAATTGTTACAGTAGGAAGAATATCGCCTGTTAAAGATTATGAAACTTTGATAAATGCGACCAACGAAATATATTTGATCTATAAAAATATCGAAGTGATAATTGTTGGCGGTGTTGGAATAATGGAACAAAAAGAATATTTGGATAGAATGCAAGGATTAGTTACATCTAAATCTATCGATCACATTGTTTCATTTAAAGGTTCTATTTCAAACAAAGAAATACTACCATATCTTTATAATGCCGATTTGTTTGTAAACACAAGCCTTACAGGAAGTTTGGATAAGGCGATGCTTGAAGCTATGGCGACGGGTTTACCAGTTTTTACATGCAATGAATCCATGCTTGAAGTTTTGGGCGATTTAAAATATAGAATGATGTTTAATAAGAGAGACTATGTGGAATTATCTGAAAAAATATTAGAATTCTTAGAATTAAATACGGAGGTAAGGCAGGAATTAGGCACATTACTTCGAGATATTGTTGTAAAAGATCATAGTTTGAAAGCTTTTGTGAAAAAAATAATTGATAATCTAAATACTTATCATTAGAAATTTTAGTAAAATCGATGCCTAATTCTGAAAGTAAAATAAACTGCACGGTTGGAATACTCACATTTAATAGTGATAAGGTTTTGCGTCGTGCGCTTGAATCTGTTAAAGAGTTCAATGAGATAATTATTTGCGATGGTGGAAGTAATGATGAAACTTTAAACATTGCACGAGCTTATGGATGCAAGATAATTTTTCAGAATCCTGATTTTAAAAAGGAAAGTGGAAGGATCAAAAATTTTGGTGGAGTGCGTAATCAAATGCTAGACGCTTCGACAAATGATTGGTATTTATATCTGGATTCAGACGAATATATCGGAGAGGATCTTAAGGAAGAAATAAGAGATATTATTGAAAACAATATTCCTGCTGTGTATTGGATGTCTAGAAAATATGTTGTTTCTGGAAAAATAATAGATTGCGCAACTACTTATCCAAATAGGCAGGTGCGTTTTTTTAATAAGAAATCAACTAATCGATTTATAAAAGAGATCCATGAAAGAATTGAGACAAAATCTGATGCGCTTATCTTGAATCTTAAAAATTGTATGTATGTTCCAATGGATGTTACGAAAGAAGAAGTTAGAAAGAAATGGAATTATTATATAGATTTGGAATGTGAAAGAAGGGGAGATTTATCATTTTTTCAGTGGCTTTGGACCTGTTTAAATAATTCTAAAATCTCCCTGTTGTTTTTTTACAGGCTTTTAAGAAATGCTATTTTTTGCAAAGGAAATAAAATGCCTTTATGGTTTGAAATGGAAAGGCATATATATCATCTAAATATTTGCAAAAGATTTTTTAAGAAAATAACTAAACTATTTTAACCTTTGGAACAGGAATGATAAATTTTATTCCTTTTTCTCGCAATAATTTTTCTTTTTCTAGAATTTGCTCTGCGTAGTTCCACGATAATAATATAATATAGTCTGGTTTACATTCAGCAATTTTTTCTGGCGGAAATATTTTTATATGAGTTCCTGGTGTGAATAAGCCTTGTTTAAGAGGAGTTGTGTCGGTAATAAAATCTAATAGATTGCTATTGATGTTGAAATAATTTAAAAGGGTATTTCCTTTTGCAGGTGCTCCATAACCGATAATTTTCTTATTTTGTTTTTTTAGATCAGAAAGAAGTTTATTCAATTGCTGCTTATTTTTTTCTGCCTTGTTTTTGAAATTTTTATATGTCGACAAATCAGTTAGTTTTAGCTCTTTTTCTTTTTTTAGTAGATTTTTTACAAACTGAGATTCTTTACCTTTTTTACTTATGTAAAATCTTATAGATTCTCCATGAATTGGAACAATATTCACGTCTATTACAGTTAAGCCGAAAATTTTACATAAATATTTTACTGAGTGTAGAGAAAAATATGATAAGTGTTCATGATAAACTTGATCAAAGCCCCCGTCGCTTATAAGGTTGCCTACCCAGTGAGCTTCAAAAATAAACACTCCATCTTTCGAAAGAAGCGACTTTACCCCCTTAAAGACGCTTTTCAGGTCATCTATATGGGCTATGACATTGTTTGCAACTATTACCTTCGCATTACCGTGTTTTTTAGCTATTTCGTCTCCAACTTCAGAATTAAAAAACTTACATAGTGTATCAACACCTTTTTCTTTAGCTATGTCTGCAACATTTTGAGCTGGATCTACGCCAAGCACTCGGCATCTATCTTTTATACGTCCAAGAAGCACTCCGTCATTGCTTCCAATTTCAACTACCAAATCATTTTTTTGTTTTGCAAAAGTATCCGCTATTTCATCTGCTAATGCAGTAAAATGCTCAACTAGAGGTTTGCTTGCTGAGGTTAGATAATGATAATCAATAAATAATAATTTAGGATCAACAATATGAGTAAGTTGAACCAGAGAGCAGTTTTTACAGAAGTTTAATGCTAGAGGAAATGTTTTTTCTTCGGATTTTAAGTCTTCTGATTTTATAAATGAGTTTGCTAAAGGCGTTTTTCCTAGATTAAGAATTTCAACAAGATCAGTAGAATCACATATCCTGCATTTTTTTCTGCGATAATAATCTTTATTTGAGTTAAGATAAGGTTCCCAAGATTCTTCTAAGTATTCTTTCAAAGCTTCTTGCCAAGGTCGCATCAAATTTATTTTTGATGTCATAGATTCATTTTTTACTCGTTTTGCAGGAAGATTAAAATAATTACCATCTACAGGAGTTACTTTAACAGAAGGATTGAGCGTTTCAACAATTAATTTTGCCACATCATATCGCGTGCATACTCCTTTATTTGATAGATTAAAAGTTCCAGTTTTATTTTGTATAAGTAATTTTTTTATAGCCTCTATCAAATCTTTTCCGTAAGTAGGCGAGCCTTTCACGTCATTAAGAGCTTTTATTTCAGGCTTTTCAAGCTGCTGAATAATTTTAGCGACGAATTTCTTATCTTTTTTTGGTCCACCTCCAAACATCCAGCAAGCTCTTAATATCAAGTGATCTTTTATCATATCTCTAACTATAATTTCTCCCATATATTTTGAGTGCCCATAGTAATTTTGTGGATTAGCTTCATCGTTTTCTTTATAAGGAGTTTTCTTTTCTCCATCAAAAATTCCAGCAGTTGATATGTAGACTAATTTTGCATCAACTTCTTTTGCTGCTAAACAGAGATTATATGTTCCTACAGTATTTACCATATAGGCATGACTAGGATCACTTTCGCATTTTTCTAGGTCGGTTTCAGCTGCTAGGTGAATAATTACTTGGGGTTTATATTTTTTTATCATGCTTAATACATCGTTTAAATTAACGATATCGAGATCTCTTATATCAGTTTTTATTCCGAAATCAACATATGATCCTACCATACCATCTGCGCCCGTAATTAAAATTTTTGAAAAATCTATTTTCATTTTATTTATTTAGCTTTATTTTGCATTTTTGCAATGCGGTTGCTTGCTTCTAAAAGAGAATCAAAAGTTCCAGCGTCCAACCATTCGCCATTTATAATTGAGAATGATAATTTTCCTCTAGATAAATAATTGTTGTTTACATCGGTCAATTCCAATTCTCCTCGTTTAGAAGGTTTTAGTTTTTTAGTTATTGAAAAAACGCTGTTATCAAAAAGATAAAATCCTACTTGCGCATAATTCGATTTAGGTTTTTCAGGCTTTTCCTCGATTTTTATGAGTTTCTTTCCTGTTTTATCGAACTCAGGCACGCCAAATCTTTCAGGATCGCTCACTTCTTTAAAAAATGCCATCGCGCCATTTTTAAACGCTTTTACTTCTTTTTTGAAATCTTTTTCAAAAATATTGTCGCCTAAAATTACAGCAACATTTTCTTTGTCTACAAAATCTTCTGCACAGCTTAATGCGTCAGCAATTCCGCCATTATCTTTTTCTTGAATAGCGTAAGATAGTTTTATGCCGCAATCTTTTCCTGAGCCAAGAAAACTCATAAAGTGTCCTGCGTGTTCTTTTCCACAAACTATTAAAATATCATTTATCGAAGAATTTTTTAGTGTTTCTAATGCATACGTAATCATCGGCTTATTGTAAACCGGCAATAAGTGCTTATTGGTGATTTTTGTTAGAGGGTATAAGCGAGTTCCTAATCCTCCAGCTAAAATAATTCCTTTCATGTTATTTTATTTTATGAGCTTTCCACAAATCGATGTGGGGATTAAAAACTCCAGTTCTTTTTCTGACGTCTTCAACCCAAGCTTTGTTAGTAATATACCAATCAATAGTTTCCTTGAAAGCTTTTGAAAACTTGTAGGATGTTTTCCATCCTAAGTCGCGAGTGATCTTTGAGCTATCGATTGCGTATCGTCTGTCGTGGCCTGGACGGTCTGTTACAAACTCTATCCAAGAGCCATCTCGTTTGAAGTGCTTGAGGATCATATCAGAAATTTGTAGATTATTTAATTCATTATCTGCTCCTATATTGTATACTTCTCCAGGAACGCCTTTTAATAATCCTAATTCCAAAGCTTTACAGTGATCTAATACGTATATCCAATCTCGGACATTTTTTCCGTCCCCATACATCGGTATTTTTTTATTTTCGAGCATTCTTAAAACTAAGAAAGGAATTAATTTTTCAGGATATTGATACGGTCCATAATTGTTTGAGCAGTGTGTTACAACTACAGGCAATTTCCATGTAGTGTGATAGGCTCGGCAAAGCATGTCTCCTGATGCTTTTGTTGCAGCATAAGGAACATTTGGAGCAAAAGCCGTGTCTTCTTTGAATTTCTTTTTTGAAGATAGTTCTAAACTGCCGTAGACTTCGTCAGTGCTGACTTGAAGATATTTTTCAACAAAAGGAGAAACTTTGACTGCTTCTAAAATATTAAAAACACCTTCGATGTTTGTTTTTATAAATTCGAGTGCTCCGACATGTATGCTTCGATCAACATGAGTTTCAGCAGCGAAATTAATCACAAATTCTGGTTTGTATTTTTTAAATACTTTTTCTATGGCGGTTTTATCGGAAACGTCGCCTTTGACAAAAATATAACGCTTGTCTTTTGAAATATCTTTAAGATTATTTAAATTTCCAGAGTATGTAAGCTTGTCGAAATTAACTATTTTTACGTCTGGATATTTTGACAATATATGCCTAATGAAATTAGAGCCGATAAATCCAGCCCCGCCACAAACCAGTATGGTTTTTTTAGTAAAATTGATCATAAAATAAGCCTTATTTGTATCAGAATATAATGCCACTTTAAGGGTGGAAAATCAATGTTTTCAAAATATAAAAGCGTTGCCTGTTTAAAGGGTTTATTTTGTTGGTTTTTTAAAAATTTTGGTTTGTAAAAAACCAATTCTGGCAAGAAAATATTGAAAAATAACTTTAAAAATACTCAAAGAGTAAATAATGCTCTTTTTTAAGCTGGCGCCTCTTTTGTTTCCGGTATAGTTAGTGTCTACAGGAACTTGTTTTATAGAAAGATGATTGTACGCGGCCTGTGCAATTATTTCAAAACTAAATAAATAGTCATTTGAATTTTTTTCGTAATTTGATTTTTCTAAAAGATCTTTCGTGTAAACTCTAAAACCTTGATGAACATCATCGACCGGAATATTCAAAGCCCACTTTGCAAATTTATTTAAAATATAAAGTGGAAGAAGTTTATATGCATACATTCCGTTTTCGGTCGGCTTATGTGAATCATAAAATCGATTTCCTAGAACTAATTTTGCTCCGTTCCTAACTTCTTTTAACGCAGCAGGAATTGCAGTCGACTTATATTCTCCATCAGGATGGATATCTATTATTACATCTGCGCCATGTTCGAGTGCTATTTTGATAGCCTGCTTCATATTGCCCCCATAGCCTAAATTGATCGGATTTTCAAAAGAAGTAATTCCTAATCTTTGGGCCAATTCGAAAGTTCCGTCGCCTGAAGCGTCGTCCACCAAAATAATTTCATCACACAATTCTTTGGGGAAAGTTTTATAAAAATCTTCAAGCGATTTTACTGCTTTGTAAGCTATGAAGATTGCAATAACTTTCAATTTTTTGTCCATTGATATACGATACGTTAGTAATGCTTAAATTAGAGAATGAAAAAACAGCAATATGATAAGTATAGATCAGTCTTGTCTTTTTTCAAAAAAAGATTGTTTTTATGATGATTTTAAGCTGTGATTTGTTATAATATCTACAATATGATCAAACTAATGAAATCAAGTTTCTATAGAGAAGTAGAAACTAAAAATAAATTGGCCGAATTTATCTTAAAAACAGATATTTTAAGCATGAATGAGCAGTGTAAAAGATTTGAATTGGATTTTGCTAAAAAACAAGAGAGAAAATTTGCTGTTTTTGTAAATAGCGGTAGCAGCGCTAATTTGATTTTAATACAGTCTTTTCTTAATTTGGGCCTATTAAAAAAGGGTGACAAAGTTGGAGTTTCTTCGTTGACATGGCCTACTAACATGATGCCATTAATTCAATTGGGTTTAGTTCCAGTATTGTTGGATTGCGAACTTGATACTTTAAATATATCACCTGAAATTTTATCCCCATATTTGAAAGATATAAAAGGACTATTTATAACTAATGTGCTCGGTTTTTGTGACCAACTTGATGTTATTCAATCTCTATGTAAAGAAAACAACGTTTTGTTATTTGAAGACAATTGTGAGTCGTTAGGATCAAAGTTTAAAAATAAACTATTAGGCAACTTTGGCATTGCTTCAACATTTTCTTTTTTTGTTGGACATCATCTGTCTACAATTGAAGGAGGAATGGTCTGTACTGATGATGAAGATCTCTATGATATGCTAGTTATGGTTCGGGCTCATGGGTGGGATAGAAATCTATCTTCCGAAAAACAAAAGGTTTTGAGAGATAAAAATATGATAGATGATTTTTATTCTAGATATACATTTTATGATTTGTCGTATAATTTTCGTCCAACGGAGATAAACGGCTTTTTAGGAAATGAACAATTAAAATATTGGAATGAAATAGTTGAAAAAAGAGAGCAAAATTTTAAGAATTTTCAAAAAGTAATTTGTGATAATGATGATCTTTTGATTTTAAATTTTGATCATATGGATGTTGTGTCTAATTTTTCTATGCCTGTGATATGTAAGAATAAAGAAATTTTTAATAAATACAAAGAGAGATTTGAATCTAAGGTTGAAATCAGGCCTGTTATTGCTGGAGCTATGAATAAACAGCCGTTTTTTAAAAAATATATAGATATTGAACAGACAAAATGTTCGAATGCTGAGTTCGTTCACGATTGTGGTTTTTATTTTGGCAATAATCCCGAACTTACAGAGGAAGATTTTGATACGATCTTTTCTCTTTTGAAAAAATAGAAAATTATGAAAAAGAACTCTAAAATATTTATTGCCGGACATACTGGGTTGGTGGGTTCTGCAGTAGTAAGAAAATTCACCAAAGAAGGATACAAAAACTTATTACTTAAAACTAGGAAGCAACTGGATCTGCTCGACGCTGTTAAAGTTAAAAAATTTTTTGAAAAAGAAAAACCCGAGTATGTTATTCTTTGCGCCGCCAAAGTTGGAGGCATAAAAGTAAATATAAAATATCCAGCTGAATTTTTATTTGAAAATTTACAAATCCAAAATAATATAATTTGGCAGGCACATCTTAATAATGTAAAAAAGCTTCTTTTTCTTGGAAGCTCATGCATTTATCCGAGAAGCTGCCCTCAGCCAATGAAGGAGGAAGATTTTTTAAGTGGATCGCCAGAACCTACAAATGAAGGGTATGCACTCGCAAAGATCTCGGGTATGAAGTTATGCGAAAAAATATTTGAAGAATATAACCAGTGTTTTATTTCTTGCATGCCTACTAATATCTATGGAGAAAATGACAATTTCGATATTGAGTCATCTCACGTGATTCCATCGCTGATAAGAAGGATGTATGAAGCAAAGAAAAAAAATATGCCGGAAGTGGTTATTTGGGGAAGTGGTGAAAGTAAAAGAGAATTTTTATGTGTTGATGATCTGGCCGATGCTATATTTTGGATGATGAATAACTACAACGATAAGCAGTTTTTAAATATTGGAACAGGCGAAGATATGTCTATTAAGGAACTTTCTAATCTTATAAAAGATATTGTTGAATATAAAGGAAAGCTAGTTTTTGATGATACAAAGCCTGGAGGAATGCCTAGAAAGTTGCTAGATGTCAGCAAGATACATAAATTAGGATGGAAGCATCAAATTGATCTAAAAAGGGGCATATCAGAAAACTTTAATTGGTTTATAAAAAAATATGTTAACAAAGTTAACTGATATTTGTTTTAAAAAAAATACCTTACATTTTATAGCGGTTGCGATACTTATTTTTGTTGCAGGCTTGTCTTTAATGACTCTTACAACAAAACCGCGATTATGGATAGACGAAGGGCTTTCGCTTGAACTTGTTAGGAATTTTTTAGATAGCAGTCATTTAGATATTCAAATATCGCCAGAACATTTGTCGGGATTTCCAGAACTCCTACAGGCTACAGGGTATCCAGTAACCCTTTCCTTAGCCTTATTTCTTAAATTATTTAGTTTTGGCGCCGTGCAAGCCAGACTTTTTATGCTTATGTGGATGATAGGCGTTCTTATTTTTGCGTATTTTTTGGCTAAAAAGTTTTTTAACGAAAGAACAGCTCTGTATTCTTTGGCTTTGATAGCAACTTTTGCGACTTTTCATGCTATTGGTAGAACCGTAACTGGGGAGATACCGGGGTTTTTACTATTACTTATAGGAATTTATTACTGGTTAGAAAAAAAACAATATTATGTTGCAGGTTTTTTTTGGGGACTTGCTGTGGTTGCAAAACCGTCGGTGTTTATTTTGATTATTCCAACTATTTTTCTAGTTCTGCTTTTTGAGAGAAAAGAATTTTTTAAGAAGATCTTTAAAATTGGTCTTGCTATGATTCCGTCTGCAGCGCTTTGGATCTTCATTGTCTTAAATCATCCTTTTGTTTTATCTACTTGGCAAAAACTTGGAAATTTTTATAAAAATCCTTACGATTCTTCGATAAGCGAAAATGTTATAAGAAATCTTTTAATGATTCCAAAATCGACAACTTTCATTTATTTTGGATTTCTATTTTTGTTTATTTTAGCAGCAAGATACTTTTTGTCTGAACCAAAATTAAAATCAGTTTATAATTTTGTAATTATATATACCGGCTTTGCTTTTATTTATTATCTCCGAAGCCCAGGATGGATGAGGTATCTTCTTATAGCAGAACTTCTAATTTTGTTTGTTTTACCTCATGCTGTTATGGTTGTAAATGATTTGCTTAAAAAGAGATTGGGCGAAAAATACAAAACAAAAGCGCTAGATATTTTTCTGTGTTTGTTGATATGTATTCAAACGTTTCAATTTTTTACAGAAGCCCAAATAGTGAGCTCTGATAGTCCAGTTAAAACTGCTGAATATTTAAATTCAAATTTTTCAACTTCGTCGATCGCTGTCTTCAAAATATTAGAAGTAACAGCATTTTTAAATACTCCATTGAGGTATAATATTTTAGATCTTACTGGCATACCAAAATCAGATCCAAACTTTGTCTTTGATAAAAATTCTCCAGAGATAGTTGTTTCTGAAATAACTAATGATGATTTTATTTTTGTAAAAAGTATTATAGATTCAAAATATGAAAAAATAAATCAGATCGGTAAATACTCAATATTTAAATTAAAAGTTAAAAATGGACCAATCGAAAATTAAAAAAATATTATATTTTGGGATATATAAACCAACTGCGCCTCGGGATAAAATTTATCTCGATGGGTTGAAAAAGCTAGGTATAGAAATAATAGAATGTGTTGATAATACTTCGGGTTTTAAGAAATTCATTAATCTTTACAAGAAACATTCAAAATTGAAAGGGCAGTATGATCTTTTTTGGATCGGCTATTCAAGTGGAATTTTATCTGTATTGGCTAGATTTATATCGCAGAAAAAAATTGTATATAATGCTCTAAATTCAATGTATGAATCATACGTTCTTGATCGTGAACGACCAGCTAAAGGATCGCTTGGATCTTTCGTTATTTGGTTCGGTGATTTTTTAGCTTTTCATTTTGCTCATATCTCTCTTGTAGAAAGTGAAGAACAGAAAAAATTTATCTCTAATTTTTTTCTTGTAAATCCAAAAAGGCTTTTTGTTGTATATACAGGAGCCGATGAAGATGTTTTTTATCCTGATCCAAACATTAAGAAAAATGATACTTTCACAGTATGTTTTAGAGGAATGTTTTTGCCAGCAACTGGTGTTGAGTATGTAATTGAAGCGGCACGAATACTTAAAGATGAAGATATAAATTTCTTAGTAATTGGATGGGGTGAGCCTATAGAAGAATGGGTAAAAAATAAGATAAAAGAGTATGATTTAACAAAATTAACTTTAATTACAGTTTTTCTTTCAGTGGATGATCTTCGTCAAAAAATGTTGAGTTCCGATGTCATATTGGGTCAATTTTGCGCAAATGAGCGCATGGATAGAACTATTCAGCATAAGACCTTTGAGGCGATGGCTTTGGGAATGCCATACATTACTCGTGATTCAAGAAGTAATCGAGAAATTTTGACCGATAGGGAAAATTGTCTTTTTGTTAAAGTAGAGGATCCTCAAGATATTGCTGACAAGATTTTAGAATTAAAAAATAATAAAGATTTAAGAGAAAAAATAGCTTCTAATGCTTATAAGCTATATCAAGAAAAACTAACGCAAAAAGTATTAGTGAATAAAATAATAAAGTGTTTGTGATTTTGTATTTTTATTAACTACATTGAATTCCATCTATATTTTTAGAACAAAACGTATCATAAAAAAGTGTTTTGTCAATTTTGTTATAGAAACCCAAGTCTGTTATATTGTAAGGACAGTTTTTGATTATAAGGCTGATTTTAATACTATTATATTTAATTTATATGACTACAAAATATAAGGACTTACAGGCTGAAGCGCTAAAACCTCTATATAAGCTGAACACTAAATGTCGCATGTGTAAAAGCACTAATTTGAAGCAGTATTTAGACTTAGGTATGACTCCTCCCGCAGATCAGTTTCGAAGACCTGAAGAGCTTGATATTCCAGAAATTTCTTATCCGTTAAGAGTAATGTTGTGTATGGATTGTGGTCTATCCCAACTTAGTCATATCGTTGATCCAAGAATTCTTTATCAGTTTGATTATCCTTACGAACAATCAATTACAAAGACAGGCCAGAGCCATTGGGATGGTTTTGCAGAACAAGTTAAAAGGGATCTTTCTTTGTCAGAAGGAGATCTTGTTGTTGATGTTGGAAGCAATGTCGGAACGCTTCTTGAATCTTTCAAAAAAATAGGTATGAAAGTATACGGTGTTGATCCTGCACCAAATATTGTTGAGATTGCTATTAAAGAGCACGGCATTGATACTTATTGCGATTTCTTCAATGCAAAGTGCGCATCGATCGTAAAGAAAAAAGCAGGCAGTGCATCTGTTATTGTCGGTACGAATGTTTTTGCTCATATTAACGATCTTCACGAAGTTATGCGAGCAGCAAAAGTTTTGCTAAAAAAAGACGGTGTCTTTATTTTCGAATCTCCATATTTTCAGCATCTTGTAGACAAGCTTGAGTATGACACTATTTATCACGAGCATCTTTCTTATTTATCTGTAAAACCTCTGATCCCATTCTTCAAGCAATTTGATATGGAAGTTTTTCTAGTAAAGCAGACAGATATTCATGGCGGATGTTTTCGAGTTTTTATTGGTAGAAAAGGAATGCACCCAATAGATGAAAGTGTAAAGAAGTTTATAGATCAAGAAAGTAAGAATAAGCTTCACGATATGAAGACGATGGAGAAATTTGCAAAAAGAGTTGAACAGAATCGAAACGAGATAGTTTCATTGGTTGAGGATATTTTGCAGAAAGGTAAAAAAGTGGCAGCTATAAGTGCTCCAGCTAAAGGTATGACCCTTCTTAATTATTGCGGTTTTAAAACTCGTCAGATCTCTTTTGTTTCTGAAAAGGCCCGTTTAAAGATTGGAAGAGTAACTCCTGGAGGATATATACCTATAGTTTCTGATGCAGATCTTATAAAGGCAAAGCCTGACTATGCTTTAGTTTTAGCATGGAATTTTTCACCAGAAATAATTGCAAATATGAAAAGTTTTTCCGATAAGGGAGGTAAATTTATAATTCCCATTCCTACTCCACGTATTGTATAATAGATTATAATTATAATTATAATTTATTGTAGATAATAATCATGGATATTAAAAAGACAAAAATTAATTTTGAAGATGATCGAGGTGTGATACGCGATATATTTAGTCACACTGAAATTGACGCTGGAACTTTTATAACTTGCGCAAAAGATTCTATACGAGGAAATCATTATCATGAAAAAACAATGCAGTATGATTACATACTAAGCGGATCATTTACCGTCTATTCACAAAAAGAAAAGGGTGCAACTATAGAAGAAGCTAAGGTTGAAACAGGAGATTTCATAACCCATCCATTTCCTTGTAGACACGCATATAAAGCGCTTGAAGACTCATCTATGATAAGCTTTACTTTTGGTCCAAGACAAGGAGAAGAATATGAAAAAGATACGATTCGTTTGGAAGGAGAGGATAAAATAGCTTCTTAAAAATAAAGTTAAATCAAAACAAAAAAACCTAAGCTCTAAGCTTAGGTTTTTTTGTTTATCTCTGTAACTTTTTAATAACGCTAATTACTTTTTTTATTTGAGCCGAAGTAATGGCAAGTCCTGACGGAAGATACAATCCTCTTTCTGAGATATATCTTGTGTTTGGAAAATTTTCTCCTTTTGTGAATTTTTTGAATGCCAGCTGATCTTCTGGAGGATAGAAGAAATCGCGAGTATCAATGCCTTCGTTTTTCAATTCTTCCTTAAGTTTGTCTTTGCTCATTCCGAATTTATTTTCATCTATAAGTATCGCATACATCCAGTAGACATTTTTTATTCCGGGCAGAGTTTTATGAGTTTTTATTCCGGGAATATCCTTTAGACCTTTTTCATAAAGTTTTGCCATTTTATTTTTTAATTTTATGTATTTGGGAAGATTCTTAAGTTCTCCGCATCCGACTGCTGCCTGCAAACTTCCGAGGCGATAGTTATAGCCAATATCGTCATGAATAAATCTTTTAGCCTTAGAGAAATGATAAGTTTTTAACTGTCTTGCCTTGTCTGCTATTTTTTCATCATTTGTGATAAGCATTCCTCCTTCACCAGTAGATATTATTTTATTTGCGTAAAAACTAAAACATCCCACATCTCCCATTGTGCCGCATAGTTTTCCCTTATATTCTCCTCCGTGCGCTTCTGCTGCATCTTCGATTATTTTTAAATTATGCTTTTTGGCGATTTTTAAAATAATATCCATTTCACAAGCATGTCCGTATATATGTACTGCAATTATCGCTTTTGTTCTAGGTGTTATTTTTTCTTCAATCTTTGATGTGTCGATATTGTATGTTTCAAGTTCACAATCAACAAATACAGGAGTTGCTCCAGTATAGATTATTGCAAGCCATGGAGCCGCCATTGTAAATGCTGTTACTATCACTTCATCTCCTTTTCCAATTCCTAAAGCAAGAAGCGCTACATGAAGGGCCGCTCCGCCATTTGTGACAGTTACTGCATAATTTATTCCAAAGTATTTTGCAAAATCTTCTTCAAATTTTTTAACAAACGGTCCTTCAGAAGAAAGCCAGCCATCATTCATTGTTTGGATAACATTTTTTTTAGCTTCTTTTGATATTATTGGTTCATTTACTGGTATTCGCATATTTTTTTATTTATTATGTGTTAATTCAAATTCTTGAATAATTTTTTTTACAAGTTCTGCAACATCTTTTTTTGTCCAGCTTGCGAGTTTTTTGTTTCCATTATTGATCAGAGTTTTGCGCAATTCCTCATTACCCCAAAGCATTTGTATTTTATCGGCGATATCTTGCGGATTGCACGGATCGGGAAATAGGGCAGCATCGCCACCTTGCTCTTCGCAGCCCTTGGCAGTCGAATAAATTACAGGGCATTCCATAAACCATGCTTCCGGTACAGGAATATATGTCCAGCCCACGAAAGCGGTCATTAGCATTGCTTCCGCCATGCTATATATTACTCTCATTTCTTCGTTTGGTGTGTATCCTAGAAAATAAATTTGATTATGTAGCCCAAGTTCCTCTGTTAATTTTATGACTCGTCCAGATTCTCCCCAAGTATCCTGTTTTGAACCAACAAACACCAATGGTGCGATAATTCCACGATCTTTCAAAATTTTTACAGCTCTCACTATATTTTGATGATTTTTGTGTGGCCAAAATTGTGCAGGATAGAATAAGAATTTTTCTGGCAGATTATACTTAGCACGAAGATCATCTTTTTCTTTTTGCGAAACTTCTTTTTTTAGATAATTTGGTCCGAGTGGGGGAAAAACTATAATGTGATCTTTTTCTACCCCGTAATATTTTATAATCTCACCTTTACCTGTGTTTGAATCCACTAAAATCTTCCATGCACGTTTCGTAATATTTTTGAAAAGATATTCTCGCTTGATGTATTGTCCAAACTTCGTCATTTCAGGAAAAGGGGGAATGTTTCTATGGTGGAGATCGTGAATCGGTACAACTCCAGGAATATTAGTAAGAAAAGAAAGTTCGGAAGGACCGTGGTAAAACATTAAGTCTAAATCTTTAAAATTTTTGACGCGATTCGATGAAGATTTACGGGTTAGAAAAATTTCAAGTTTATAGAGATGTAAATAACGAATTACTTTAAGGATCCAAAGTTTGAATTTGCGAAGAGGGGTTTGTGTTTTAGATCTAGGATCTAGCATTCCTTCTTTTTGTTGAGTTTTTTCACCTTCTTCCAGTCTTATAATATTTATCACTTTCCAATTTGGAAGTTTGTATTCTTCAAAGGGAAAATCAGGAGAAATATTAAAAATCGTTACAGGATAGCCTGTTTCCCTAAGTGCATCTAAAAGATTAAGTGCATACTGATATGTGCCTCCTGATCTCTTAAAGCATTCAAAATAGAACCCAATTCTCATAGTATTTAAAATTATCATATTTTTTGTATTTTTGCCATTTTTTAAAGAAAAATTAGCCGTTTGCGCAGGTTTGCGCAAACGGCTCTATATTCCTATTAAAATATTGATTTTTACAGCAATTTTCCGTAATCTTCTGGAAATGGGTAATCATCAAGACTTACCTCTTCGGCTTGTTTACTAAAACCTTCAATAAATTTCCGAAGAATTTCTAAATAAGGTTTTGCTAAAGACTGAGCTTTAGGAACTCGGAGCATTCCTTCCCATTCTAGAGCGTATCTAATTGCATCAAGTGCTGTAGGTGCTGTTGCGTAAGTGGATCCAGGAGAAAAATCTCTAGTATGCATTAAATTGTACCCTTGTCGATCATGGTATGCTTGTCCATTTCTTATCACCATATTTGGACCAAGATTTGCAAGTCTATCTGCATCCTTAAGGATCATTGTTACATGGCTGTCTTGATCACTATTAAGTTTACTGTGTTCCATTACTGCTTCCGAGATCAATTTTTTTGGAATTTTGCTTAGAAGATCTTTTACACAATCTTCCAGTAGATCTCTAACTTTACAGAAAACAATATTTTCATTTTCATCTTTTGTTCTGCTATTATCCCAGATCAATCTGTCTGTGTTATGAAGCAGAGCCGCTAGCCATGATAACTCCTCGACGATTTCATTTTCAGTAAGCCTTATGCAATATTGGCCCACCATAAGAACATGAGAGAAGTCGTGAGCTCCGCATGTGAGAGCTTTAGAATTCTTATGCATTATTCTGACTTCTTCAACAAGTTTGGAATATTTTTTAAGATAGCGTTGGAGTTTTTCTTTTAAAATAAATCGCTCAAGATCCTCAGATTTTGATATTTTTGGTTCGGTGTTTATACTCATTTACAGTATCCTTTTCTTCCATGAAGATATCATAATAACATCAAAAGTCAATGTTTTTGGATATCTTAATGTGTGACACAATAAAGAAGTGAATTATTCAAAAAAGCCTAAAGTTTTATATATTTTTGCAGGAGAAAGGCGAAGGGTTGAGGAATTATGGAAGAAGGGTGAAGGCCCGGATACTTCTTTGATCGGTTTTAATTATCTGAAAGATTTTGGTATTGATGCGGAATATATCGAAACATCTTTAATGAACCGTTTGCGCAAGATAAATTACAATCTTGCTAATTTATCTTTGATATTTAAGATACGACAATACGATGTTTTATTTTCTGGAAGCTCTCTTTTTTTGCCGTTTGTGTCGAAAGTTTTATTTCACTTCAAGAAGCCGAAATTTGTCTGGTACAATACTTTTTTTACCAACGCTTTAAAACGAAACCAAAAGGGATTAAAAAGTTGGGCGATTCGCAAAGCTATTGGAAGTCTTGATGCGATAGTTTGCCCAACAAAAAGACAAAAAGAATTTTTAATAAAAGAAGGTTTTGATGAGAAAAAGATATTTTGCATTCCTACAAGCGTAGACGCAGATTTTATTGAGAAAAAACAAAATAACACAGAACCGTCTGCTAAAAAATATATTTTAAGTGTAGGGAAGGATAATGGCAGAGATTACAAAACTCTTATTGAAGCGATGCGAGGTTTAGATGAAGTAAATCTAATCATTGTTGCGTTACCAAGAAATCTAAAAGGGATAAATGATATTCCTAGCAATGTTACAATAAGATACAATGTTCCATTTAATGAACTTGTCGGAATTTATAAGAATGCGAAATTTATAATTATTACTACAAAAAAAGAAGATCATACAGACGCGTCTGATTGTTCGGGACATTATGTGCTTTTAGATTCTATGGTGAGCGGAAAGGCAATTATTGTTTCGGATCGCTCAACCCTCAGAGAGTATTTTGAAAATGGATCAGACGGCATCATGGTTCCACCAGAAGATGTTGTTGCGTTAAGAAATGCTATTAAAGAATTGTATGAAAATCCTGAAAGACAAGCTCAAATGGGTGCTCGTGCAAAAAATAAAATTCAAGAAGGTTTTACTACCAGAAAAATGGCAGAAAGCTTATCTGACCTTTTTAAAAATATGTTAAAATAAATTATCTATGAATTGGGGAGAAATAAAAAAGCGCAAGATGCCCGTAGCTATAGTTTTGATCGTTGTTACATTTCTGGTTTATATTCCATTTTTTATCTTTTTTTTAAACGTAAGAGAAGATCAGCTTAAAAATGGTGAAGAACCAAAAACAGTTCTTCCTGTGTATGGATCTGATTCTATCGGATATGGAATACTAGGAAATGCAATTTTGCACAAGGGTGTTTTTTCCACAAGTAATGAATCACCATATAAGCCAGATACATTTAGAACTCCCGGATACCCATTGCTTTTGGTAGCATTTATTTTTCTATTTGGTTCGTATACTTTTTTTCCAATTGTTCAAATTTTATTTGTTATTGGTACAGCTTGGCTTATATTTAAAATTGGGCTCAAGCTTTTTTCATTCTGGGTAGGTTTGATAGCTGCTCTGTTCTTTATTATTGATCCTGCGGTCATTCTTCATACTCTTCTTATTTTGTCTGATATAACGTTTACTTTTTTCCTTATACTTTCTGTTTATCTTATGTTCTTTTATGAAAAAAAGAATCCGTGGATATTTTTCTTAAGTGGTCTTTCTCTTGCTGTTGCTACTTATATAAGACCTATAGCGATGTTTGTTCCGTTTGTGATCCTGCCATTTTATCTTTATTTGAACTGGTCTCATCAATGGAAAACACTATTAAGAAATGCAGGCTTGTTTGTTGCAGCGCTTATCCTCATACTTTCTCCTTGGGTGGTAAGAAATAAGATCGTCTCGAACACTTGGGGGCTTTCTTCTGTTCAGAGTTTCAATTTCTTTTTTTATACTATGCCAGAATTTCTTTCTTTTAAAGAAAAAGTATCTCCTGATGATATTAGAAAAAAATTCTTTGAGGAAATGGCAGTAAAAGGCGTTAAGCCAGAAGATTTTTCAGATCTTTCAGTTACAAGTAAAATGAATGAAATTTCTTATCCGTATCTTAAATCAAATCTTCCAAGTTATGCAGTGTGGCATGCTGTGAAGATGACCCCTTTCTTTTTCTCAAGTGGGATCAAAAACTTTTTCTATGTCTATGACGATATGATTCATTACAAAGCATATGAGACAAGCAATTCAAACCTGACCAATTTTTTGATGAGAGGCCAGTTCAAAAACTTTTTCAATGTCATTAAAGGTCAGGCACTTATTACCATCGAACAGCTGTTCTGGGTTTTTGTGTTTATTCTGATGTTTGTACCGCTATGGATCAAAGAAAAAAGGTTCTATACGCTATTGCTTCTTGCACTTATATTCTATCTAGCACTTCCCACAGTTCCTGTGGCTTATTCTAGATTTAGAATCCCTGCAGCGCCATTTATGTTTATTCTTGCTGTGGAGGGCTTTTTAATACTATTGTATGCATTAAAACGAACGAATATAATCCACGAGCTTCAAAATCGTTTACAGGCAAGTCAAAACGTAATAAAATGAGTGAATTACAATATCTAAATAATAAATCAAATGGAATCAATTTTAAAAATAATCAGTAAATCATTAAGTGGTGACAATAAAAAAACAGTTTTGGAACTCGGATGTGGCAACGGTAACCTAATTAATGCTGTTGCTCGAGAGTTTCCTAACTTAGAAAAAATTGTAGCGATAGATTTCTATAACGAGCCTAAAAATCTTTCTTCTAAAGTTAAGTTTGTTAAGCAAGATATTGAAAATCTTAATCTTGATCAGACTTTTGATTTTGTTATTATCAACCATGTTTTTGAACATATCAAAAATCCACTTGGACTAATAGAAAGAATAAAAAAGATACTCAACAAAAATGGCAGGATACTTATCGTGGTTCCAAATAGAAAAGGTTTTAATAATGAAGCTCGAGTATATCTACCAGAGCATGGTAAACATTATTTTCTTTGGGATCAGGAAAGTTTGCAATTTAGTCTCGAGCGTTTAGGATTTACTTGTCGTTTCCATAATCTTTACGGGGCTGGAAGTCATAACTTATTGCTAAAATATATTCCTATTTTACTTAGAATTCAGAATCCAAACTTAACCTGTGTGGCAATGTTAGAAAATAACTAATTGTATGAAGTTAATATATCTTACTCCAAATTCATATCCCTCTAGAACAGCGGATGATTTTTACACGAAAGAAATGGCAAGGGGTTTTAATTCTGTTGCTGAAGATAATTTTTTACTCGTGGTAGCAATGAATGAATCAACCGAGCTAGATGGTATTCGTTTTGCAAGTCCTCAATTGAGATTTCGCAGAAGTCAGCATTTGTTTCTTTTTTATGCGCGTTATTTTTGGTGGATTATTTTTAACTTATTAACGAAGAAAAATTTAAAAGATGTCGTTTTTTTTGTTGGAGATCCAAATCTTTCTTTGATTTTATTTTTTTTCAAAAAAATCTTTAGATTTAAATATCGGATATGTACTGATTGGCATTTGTTTTACAATTCTTGGAAATATAATTATTTAGTTAAAGAAAGCGACTGTTTAATTACGACTTCTGAAAGATTAAAAAATAATCTAATAAAGCAACTTGGAGCACAGCCAGCTAAGATTAATGCTGTATATGGTGGTGTTGATTTGGAAAAATTTAATGCATTATCATCAATATCAAAAATAGAATTAAGAACGAAACTTAATTTATCTTCAGATGATATTTTGGTGAGTTATGTGGGGTTTTTTAAAACAATGGGAATGGAAAAGGGTATTGATACCATGATTAAGTCGCTACCGTTTATTGGAGAAAAAAAAGTTAAAATGCTTTTGGTTGGAGGCAAAGAAGAACAGATAGAAGAATATGCGGAGTTGGCTCAAACTCTAGGAGTTTTGGACAGAGTTATTTTTGTGGGAGTAGTTCCTAATGAAATCATACCCACATACGAGAAGGCTTCGGATATTCTTGTTATTCCATATCCTGACAAACCGCATTTTAAAGAATACGGATTTCCTATGAAGTTGTATGAATATATGGCAGCAAAAAAGTCTATCATTTATTCAAAATTGGAGATTATAGATGAGGTTTTATCAGACTGCGCATATTCTTTTTCTCCTGACGATCCTAAGGATTTGGCTCATGTAGTGATGGATATTATTAGAAATGAAAACGATGCAGCACTTAAAGCACAAGCTGCGTTTGAAAAAACAACTTCTTATACTTGGACAAAAAAAGCGAATAATATTTTACAATTGTTGCAAAAAGGCTCTTAAATACTATTCAAGCTACTTTTGATTAAGAATTTTGTAATTCTTAAGAAGTTAATTAGATCAAAAGGTATTTTTCTTGAGAGTTCTGATTTAAGAAATGTTTTTACTATTGGTATGCCAATTTTGGAATTTACTATGCAAACTTTAAGCCATTCTTTGGACAGGACTTTTTCTAAAGCTTTGTTGTCGTAATATTTTACGGTTTCGTTGTGTTTTTTTATTTTTGTCAGCCAATTTTCGGCGGTTTTAACCTCACTCATTCCGGTAATTGAGAAATTGCTTATTGCGCGATGTGTATGAAGTTCTTCGTTATTGTATTTAATTCCAAAATCTTTTAATAGATTTTCTTGTATCAATGTTACATTATTTTTTCGCTGTTCTTCTTTTGTATTGGTGATATTTTTTTGATGTACTCTATAAAATAATAAAACTTTTTGAATGTTTGAAATTTTTGTTATTTTTGAAACCTGTGTCCATAAAGCATAATCATCAGCTGGGTCGTATTTCTTTTCATAACGAAGATTATTTTTTGTTATAGCTTCTTTTCTTATTATTGTCGATGGGTGAGCGAGGGAAGTGTGAAATAGTAAATTAGATTTTATTTCTTCTGAATCATTTAAATATTTAATAGCATGTCCAATTTTTGAGTTTTTAATTGTTTTTATCCATGAACCACAAACCCCTATTTCAGAATTTTTATCCATAAAATCAACCTGTGTTTCAATTCGATTTGGAAGGCTTATATCATCGCTATCCATTCGGACAACATATTCTCCCTGAGCAAGTTCGATGCCTTTGTTGAAATTATCAGCCATTCCAAGATTTTCAAGATTTTCTATTAGACGGATTCTTGAGTCTTTGTATGACTTTATAATTTCAGAACTTTTGTCTGTTGAGCCGTCATTGATTATTAAAAATTCAAAGTCTTTAAATGTTTGATTTAAGATACTATCAATAGCTTCACGAAGATATTTTTCGCTATTATAAACTGGCATTAATACTGTTACTTTTGGGTTTAAATTGTTATCCATGATTCTGGTATTAAATCTTTTGAATTACGAACTGAATCGGCAAACCAATCTTTTGGAGCGATAACGATTTTTTCAGGATTATTATTAAGCCATGCGCCCCACCAGCTAAATGTTGAGTTGGCGATAATATGATTTTTGCACATACTCATTAAAATTAATTCTTCATAATCAAAAATTTCTTTTTTTGATACAAGAATTGAGTTTTGTGGTAGGGAAATATTTACTTTTACCCAAGGAATGTCATCAGAAAAAACAAAAAAAGAACTTGGGCCAATCTTTTCTTGGAAAAACTTTATGGCTTTTTCATAATATTCAGGATCGCATGTTCCATGAACTTTACTAAATTTTTCGTTTGTTACATAGTCGCCTCTGCGAATGTGAATTGAGATCGGGTTGTATAATAATTTAATTTTTTCCGCAACAACAGAAGCTTCTTTTCCTAAGGTTTTTTTAAGAGTTATTTCTCTACGCAAAACATCTTCAATACCATCAAAATATTTTTCACTTGGCCAGACTCCAGAAAGATAGATGTTATCTTTGAGTTCTAATATTTTTTTATCAAAGTCATAAGATTTTTCGTTTACAATATTTTTATTAGGAATTATTTTATTAAATACTTTGTGAAAAATATCATCAGGTTTTATTTTATTAATTTCATTAACTGAAGCCACTTCACCCGACGTATTGAATTTATCTAAAAGGAAACGGCGGTCAACTGATTTATCAAAAAAAGAAGTATCAAATTTAAGTTTAGTTCTATTTCTTAATGCAAGATTTCGTCCCAAGCAATATTGGAACAGTTGATTTCCTAATCCACCATGTATTCTAACGATAATCATTTTACTTTTTTAAGATTAAAAATGGTCCCATAGCAAGATATTTCAATCCAGAATCTTTTAATGTATGAATTGCATCGGCTGGGCTTTCAACGTTTGGTTCACCGTGCAAATTGAAAGAAGTATTTAGGATTCCTCCTATATCAGTGATTTTCTTGAATTCTTCTATTATTTCGTAATAGTCGGGATTATTTTCTTTTTTAACTATTTGAGGTCTCGAGGTTTTGTCGTACGGATGAATTGCTGCGATAAGTTTGTTTTGTGCTTCATCCTTCGTGCTGAAAGTAATATGCATATAAAAACCGTTGTTAACTGCTGAATTTTTCAAATATCTTTCTTTATCAGTATCAAGGATTGATGTTGCAAAAGGCATCCAAAAGTCTCGATTTTTTATCATTTCATTTATTATGCGAACATTTTCGTAGCTTGATGGGTTTGAAAGAATTGATCGATTCCCAAGCGCTCGAGCTCCAAATTCCATTCTTCCTGTGCATCTTGCGACTACTTTGTTTTCAGCAAGAAGCTCCGCAATTTTTTTGTTTATATTTTCTGGTTTGGAAATGTTGAAAGTTTGATAACAATTATTTTCTTTCAAGAATTTTTCTATTTCATCGTTATTATATTCTGTACCAAGATATAAATTATCAATTGGTTTTAATTTAAAATCGGTGCCATTTTTTTCAGAGAAATGTTTATAACCAAATGCGCATGCTCCGATTGAGGTTGATTCGTCTCCTGCGCTAGGTACGATGGACACAGATTTTATTTTTGGAAGTTCTGCGATCTTTTGGTTCATCTTAACATTCATGAATACTCCGCCGGAAAGTCCAACATGATAAATTCCAGTTCTATCCAGCCATCTTTTTATCCATTCAAGAGTGATGTTTTCTGTGAAATCTTGTAATGCTCCAGATATATTATCAAATCTGTTGTAAACGAAATTTTGTCTCAAGTAATATTTTGACAAAGGCATAGGGATATCTGATTCAAACTCATCTTGAGTGTTTAGCCATAACAATTTTTCAAATAAGGGAATAAGTTTGTCCGAATGTTCTTTTTTTGCATAAGGGGCAAGACCCATGACTTTAAATTCATGTTCATCCGGTCTCATCCCTAGGAATGCTGTAATTTCCCTATACAGATATCCAAGAGAATGAGCCTTATGAACTTTCGATATGGTTTCGATTGAACCATTGTGATAAATATTTACCGTTGCGCATAAATCGTCACCTTCGCCATCTAATGTAAAAAGTAAAGTTTTTTCTTCCGGATGACTCAAAAAAAACAAATTTGAAAATGCGTGTGACAAATGGTGATCGGCATACAAGATTTTCTCAGAATGTTCTTTTATCAGATTGGAAAAATATTCTTTCATTTCGATTATGTCTTTATCTTTAGGTTCAACTGATTTCATTGCTTTCATTTTTTTTCCATAAAAAATTTTTGGTGCAAATCTAAGAAAGAGTTCTGTTTTTAAAGAAATTTTTTGTTCGTTTTTTGCGTAGTTTACAACCTCTGCGTATGAGAATGATTTGAAGCCTCGTTTTTTGTTGAATAAGTATCCATAAGGTTTTTCTTGTGAGAATACATAGTAATCTATTTTTCCCGCAGCTTTGTTTTTTATGTAATCGAAGGCTAAGGTTGGAAAACCTACTGAATTTTTGATTCGATTAAATCTTTCTTCACTTACACAATCAGTAATTTTGCCGTTTTTAAGTAGCGCGACAGTTGCGTTGTGTCCGTAATGTATTCCGATTATGTTTACATCCTTCATAACATTAAATTTTATTAGCTAAAAAAGAGAAATCCGACTCTCTTTAAGAGTTTGATTATTCTCTATTAAACCATAATTTTAGGCTATTTTACAGACTTCTCAAAGAAAAACCCTTGTGGTATATTAAGCCTGTAAACTTTCTCGGAAAAGTCTAATTTTTATTATTTTTTACCATATTAAATTATGAAAAAGACGAAAAAAACTAACAAATTGAGGGTGCCGTATGCTCTTACTGTGTACGGAAAAGAGGAGATTGCAGCAGTAAACAAGGTGTTGAAAGATCCTACAAAAATTGTTTCAGGTCCAAAGGTTAAAGAATTTGAATCGAAGATTGCTGTTATTTTTGGCAAAAAACACGGTATTATGGTTAACTCTGGTTCGTCTGCAAACCTGATAGCTCTCTCTGTGCTAAATATTCCTAGGGGCTCAGAAGTCATAACTCCTATTTTGACTTTTGCTACCACACTTGCGCCTATCGTTCAGCTTGGTCTAGTTCCTGTTTTTGCGGATGTAAAAGAAGGCTCTTATCAGATCGATGAAAATCAGATTGAGTCTCTTATTACTGAAAAGACAAAGGCTTTAATGATACCATCTCTTATCGGTAATATTCCAAATTTGGAAAAACTACAACAGATCGCTCAAAAGCACAAACTTTTTCTTATAGAAGATTCATGTGATACTCTTGGTGCAAAATATGCAGGAAAACCTACAGGTCATTATTCCGATGTTTCAACTACAAGTTTTTATGCATCACACATTATTACAACTGCAGGACTAGGTGGCATGGTTTGTTTTAATGATAACGATTTAGCTAGAAGGGCAGTAGTGATGGCGAACTGGGGAAGAGAGTCAACACTTTTTGGTTTTTATGAAGAATCAGAAGCTTTGAAAAAGCGCATGGCTGGAGTTTTGGATGGAGAAACTTATGATGCTAAATTTATTTTTAGCGAGATCGGATATAACTTTCAAGCAACAGAACTTAACGGCGCATTTGGACTTGTTCAACTTAAGCGTTTGAAAAAGTTTTCTAAAATTAGACACGATTCATTTAAGGAACTAATGAATTTCTTTAAGAAGTATGAAAAGTTTTTTATACTTCCAGTTCAAGATAAAAAGGCAGATACAAACTGGTTATCTTTTCCTCTTGTTCTTAAGAGTGATGTAGGCTTTTCTCGAGCTGAGATTACAAAATATCTTGAAGAACAAAATATCCAAACCCGACCTATTTTTACAGGTAATGTATTAAAACAACCAGCATTTAAAAATATTGAATCACGAACAAGAAGTGAAGGATATCCTATTGCAGAACATGTGATGAAGAACGGTTTTCTTATAGGATGCCATCAAGGTCTTACAAAAAAACACATTGCTTACCTTAAGGAGAATTTTGTAAATTTTCTCAAGGATAAGTAATTTCTAAATTTATGCGAATATTTATTGCAGGAGGTGCAGGATATGTTGGATCAAGACTTATACCTAAGCTTCTTGAAAGAGGCCATGAGATTGAGGTTGTTGATTTTCTTTGGTTTGAAAACAATCTTCCAAAAGGAGTAAAAATTAACAAGATGGATCTTTTTGATATTCATCCTGATAAACTTAAGGGTTTTGATGCAGTTGTTTTTATTGCGGGTATTTCAAACGATATAATGGCGGAAACTTCTCCTTCAATGAATTATGTTTTAAATAGCGCCGCACCTGCATACCTTGCGCATGCAGCAAAACAAGCCGGCGTTAAAAAATTTGTTTATGCCGATTCTTGTTCTGTATATGGATTTACAGACAATAAAATTCGCACAGAAAATTCTGAGGCAAAAAGTAAATATCCGTATGGAATCTCAAAATTACTAGGCGAGTATGCAGTAATGGAATTCAATGATGAAAATTTTTCTGTTACATGCCTTAGAAAAGGAACTATTTGCGGATGGAGCCCTAGAATGCGATTTGATCTTATAATAAATACTATGTACGCAAAGGCGATGACCGAGAAGAAGATCACAGTTAATAATCCTAAGATATGGAGACCGATCTTAGCTATTTCTGATGCTGTGGAAGCTTATACGAAGGCAATAGAGGCGCCATTTAAAGTAAATGGAATATTTAACATTCATTCGGAAAATTACACAGTGGGTGAGATCGCAAAAAAAATAAAAAAACATTTTGCAAAGAATCATTTTGATATAGATGTTGTAGTTAACAATGTTCCAGATCCTAGAAACTATAAAGTTTCAAGCAAAAAAGCGGAGAAAGTTTTGAAATTCAAACCAAAGGGAACCGCAGAGTCTATCTTGAAAGAGCTCGACGAAAATGTCGGCAAAAATTTTAATTTTTCAGATGATAGATACTACAATATAAAAGTGTTCAACAAGATCTACAAGCGGGATCATTAGAATTCTTAAATATTCTTTTTATCAATTTCTTTTTTGATGTAATCAATAATTATTTTATGAGCCGAAAGTGTATTGTCGGGAATCTTTGAAATTGGAAAAAATTTTCCGTCGATTATTTTTAGATCATCTTTTGTATTGGCAACATATATAAAACTGCATACCTGCCCTCGCGCAAGTTCTCCTTCTTTGTCTCCTTTCATAAATTCAATGAATTTTAGATATTTCGGCGTTGAAAGTTTTGCGTTATTTATTTCATCTTTAACGAGTCGTTTTAATGCAATTTTTTGAGTTTCTTTTGGGCGAATAATTGTTCCAGGTATATGGAAGCATTTATAATACTTATCGTCTCGCCAGATCAGAAAAATTTCTTTTTCATCTACACCTTCGCGAAGTATGATGAACTCAACAGCGTTTTGATAAAAATTTTGCGCCCAAGCATAAAAAATATCTATTCCAATGGGGAACTCGATTTTATTTATTAATTCACTAAGAATTTTTTCTTCCTTAGGCGTTAGCATATTAGTTAATTTTTGCGTTAGGAAATAATTTGTTATAAACAAAAGGAATGCGACGAAGGAGGCGAAGTATAGATCTTTTAATTTTTTCTTTAGGATAGATTACTAATTTACCAGTATGGCCAATTTCTCCGCTTTTTAAATGTATAGCTTTTCTGTCGCGAGATGTGAACCAGCTTCTGCTGCCTTCATAACTTTTTAAAAATTCAGCATCTTTTTTATCTAAAAGATCAAGGAATGGTTCGATCATTTTTGTAGCCATAAGCGCTCCGTCTTCTAATCGTAGCTGTTTCGTTGTAAGCGAATCGTAGCCATATCGATGATTATAATAAGTTCCGGGAGTAACTAACATCTTTGCGCCGTTTGCTAAAACTTTAAGCGTAAAACCCCATGCTTCATGAAGGCCTTTTCCATACTCCCATATTCCGCCGACTTTTTCCCAAATATCTTTTGTATAAAGATAATTTCCACCGTGGCTTGGATTTATATCTCCTTCAAGAAAATCTGCTAAAGTAAAAATTCCAGGGATGGAAACAAACTTATGAGTAAAAACTTTTCTTCCTTTTTTTGTATAGAAAAAATGAGTTTCGCCAAAACCTGCCATATCAGCCTGTTTTTTTATTAAATAATCTTTAACTTTTGAAACGGTACCAGGAACTAATATATCATCAGAATAAAGCGTAAAGATAAGCGGGTTTTTCGCTTCTCGTATCGCAGTGTTTCTTGCAGCGGGACAACCTTTATTTTCTTGAGATATGAGTTTGAGTCCAGAATATTTTTTTTGCAATTTTTCCACCACTTCTTTTGTTTTGTCAGTTGATCCGTCATTTACGACTATTACTTCATCTCCTTTTTCGAAATTTCCGTTAAAAATAGAATCAATCGATTCTTCTATAGTGATGGCAGAATTAAAAGCCGGTATTGTAAATGTTATGTGATCTTCTTTTGTTGTCGGTCTTCTGTTTGTAATCATGTGATTAAATTATTTTATAATATTAACTTTTCTTAAAATATTCTATTGTTTTTTCTAAACCTTCTTCAAGCGAATATTTAGGCCGCCATGAAAAATTATCAAAAACTTTTGTCATGTCTGCCTGCCAAAAATCACTATCATATATTGATGCTTTATTTTCTTGCCACACTATCTTGCTTGAAGATCCTGTTTTTTTTAAAACAAAATCGGAGAATTCTTTGAGAGTTGTCTTTTTCCCACTTCCAGCATTAAATATGGAACCTTTTAGATTTTTTGCTTTTTCTGAAGCTTCAAGAAGAAGCGTAATAAGATCGTCTATGTAAATGAAGTCTCTTGCAATAGATGACTTTGTCAAAAAAATATCCTCATTTTTAAAAGCTTTTGTAATTGTTTGTTCAACGAGCTTTCCTTTTTGTAAAAATGGGCCAAAAGGCGTGAAGAAACGAAAAACTATAATAGGCAAACCTTTTGTATCCGCAATCATTTTTGCATAAAGAGTTGAAGCAAGTTTTGTTAATCCATATATTTCTTTTGGTTCACAAAGATCATCTTCTTTAATAGGTCGAGGTATTGGAGCATACTCTATGAATGTTCCACTCTCAATAAAAAAATCAAAGTCGTGATTTTCCAAAACATTTAATATATTTATAGTTCCTTCGAAATTTGAAGATATCATTTCTTGTTCAGGTGATTTAACCCCTAAAACTACAGTTTTTGCAGCAAGGTGAAATACTCCTCTTGGTTTAACAGAATCAATGATTTTTTTTAGATTATCTTTATCTAAAAGATCGCCTTCGTGGATCGTTATTTGGGGAATAATATCTGTTAAACGCGATGTGTCTGAAAGAGGACGTACAAGAATATGTACATCTTTATGTAATGTTACTAAAGTTCTCGCAAGATTTGCTCCGATAAATCCTGTGGCGCCAGTTATGAAAATCGAGTCTTTACTGTTTGATTCCATATTATTTTCCTAGATTTTTTTTCACTAATTTTTTAAATATATTTTTAGGTTTATTTATTAACCTTAAGATTTTGTCAGTTTTTTTGATATGATTGAATTTTTCAGAAGTTTGCCTGAGTGTTGCTTCTTTCATCTCAATAAAAATTTGATCATTAAATAATTCACATCCTTTCAAAGCTATTTCTATTGCGAAGCCATATTGTTTTTTTATTGTTGCCAAAACCCACATAAGTAGAAGGTCTCTTTTGTCGAAATTTTGACCATCAAGATTATTCATGTAGGACACTTCTGCCCAACCAGGAGACCATTTTGATGTTCTTGAAATAGCATTAACATTTTCTTCGTTTAGTTTTTTTCTTGTTTCTTCTCTAAAACGACTAACTCCTTTTACTGTTATATCACTCATCCAAAAATTTTTGTCTTCAAAATATTCTATTAGTTGCCATAGTTTATCCTCGTTTTTGTATGCATTCATGATTCCAGGTTCAAAATCTGCTGTTAAAACCTTATTTCTGATATTTTCTGGTATATCCTTAAAAAGTCTAAGATCTGTGCCTTGAGCATCGGTTTTAAACCAGTCTATGTGATTTATAGAAAGTTCAGATAAAATATCGCTTATTCTTTTTGTGTGGAATTGGACTGTTTTATTAACTTTAAAGAACTGATTGTGCGACCAGTCTTTAAGTTTTTTTTCATCTGGCTCTAAGGTGCTTGAACAAAAAGGATTAGATGTTAAATAAAATTTTTGGGTAGGAGATTGTTCTGTGGTTAATATAGTTTTATATATGTAAAAATTTTTATAGAAAGAAGATTCTTTTTTGGCGTAAGACATTTCTCTTTCGTCGGGGTCAAAAGCAATGCAAATAGAATATTTCGCTATTTCTTTCCAATCTTTGTTTAGTTCCCCAGACGCACCAACGTCAACCAGTACCGGTGGTTTTTTTACGAACTCATTTCTTTGTAATATTTTTTCTATAATTTCCATATTAAAAATTTAACACATTTTTGTACTTTATAAGTATGTCTGCCTATTAATTTTAATTTAATATCCTAAAAAATAATCATAACAAGTATACCAATAAATATGCAAATTGTTGCGATAATCTTTTTACCGATATTTTTTTCTTGTAAAAAAGTTCCTGCAAGAAATATGGTCCAGATTGCTTGGAGTCTTTTAAGACTTGCGGCGTAGGCTGCAAATGAAAAACTAAGTGCTTGATTGGTAAGTAATACTCCAATTGCAATCCACAAGGAAGTTAGTCCTAAATGAAAAGCGTCTTTTTTAAAAATTGAAATTAATGTAGAACCCGATACTTTTTTCTGCGATGAATTTAATAAAAGAGTTAGTAAACCTATGCTTAAAAATATTACAGCAGAAGCAAAAAGAGCTGATGAAGCAACAATGGCTTTTTTATCAAGAGGAAATGAAATAGCAAATAGAGTGGCACCTAGCAATCCTAATAGTACCCCTTTTTCATTTTTGAGTTGTGTCAATTTTTTAAATGAAAAAGGTTTATCAGAAAATAATAACATCCATAAACCTATAAGAGTTAGTATGATACCGAACATTCCAGTTACCCGAGGTATTTCTTGAAGAAAAAAATATCCAGTTATAATTACTAACATTGGAGTTAGAAGTCGAAGTGGAGCAATTAAAGAAATATCTCCTAATTTTAATGCTCTAAAGAATACTCTCTGTGAAATTATATTTAATGTAACTGTGCCTATTGTTGCTATCCAAAATCCATCTTTAATTTCAGGTAATGGTATAAAAATAAATGGTATAAAAAGAAAAAAACCAGCCAGAGCAAATGAAATACCTAATACAAACTGTTCGTCTATATTTTTATTGAGAAGTTTTTTAATTTCAATATCACTAAAGCTCAAACTTAGTGTTCCGACCATCATAAGAATTAAAAATAGTAAAGTTTGATGCAAAATTAAAAAATTTATCATATTTTATTTAAGTGTCAGTATAGTCGGGTCGATTTTTTTGGATTTGAGAATGAAGTCGGCGAGATCTCGGATTGCGCCATCACCACCTCTGCGTTGCGCGATGAATTTAGCGATTTTTTTAATTATTTGTTCAGCTTGAGCAGGGGCAGAAGGGAGTCCAACTTTTTGAAGCATTTGATAGTCACCTAAATCATCTCCCATGTATACGCATTCTTTCCAATCCAAATTATTTTCTTTAAGCCAATTTTCTATTGCAATAATTTTTCCCTCTCCGCTTGCTTGTTCACCTAAGAAAACTGCAACTGGTGGCCAAGTGCCGTTTTTTACAGAAGGAAGATTGTTCATTCTTTTGCCGATTGATTCTACAAAACCTGGAATTCCTCCACTTACGATTGCTATACGAAGTCCTGCAGCGCGAAGTAGGGAAATGCCTTGTCCATCTATATGGCTTCGCTCTTTGTATTTTTCTCCTTCCTGATCCACAAAAGCGCGACCTGTGAAAATTACTCCGTCAGCATCAAGAATTACTGCTTTAATGTTTTTTGCGATCTTTGTTATTTTTTTATTCATTTTTTTTACGATTAATTAAGTATTCATAATATTCCCAATCTTTCATTGAATTGATGCCAGAATAAGCTTCGTTGAGAATAAGTGGAATAATTTTATCTCCAGTCATTTGTTTTTTTTCTGCTATTGTTTTGTGCCACATTACATCAACATATCCGACATGTTTGTACGTTTTAGGAAGTTTTTGTTGAGGTAAGTTAAATGATTCGGTTTCGCCATCAATTTTAAGTAGAGGCTTTAAAAAACCGCCTTCGTTCACAGAGTACATTTTATAAGGGCTTTGTTCAGGCTCAATGACTGTTCTAACAGAATCGGCATCTGGATTTTTAACTAAAAGTTCTATAGCATCATCTATGTGTTGTGTTTCTCGTAATGGGGAAGTTGGTCTTAATTGAACGATAATATTAGGTTTGTAGTTTTCATTATTAAATAGCCATTGAAGCAGATGTTCGAATAGTGGAAAATCAGTTACGTGGTCTTCTGCAAGCTCGGTGGGGCGCATAAAAGGTACCTCAGCTCCATGTTCTAAAGCAATTTGAGCTATTTCTTTATCATCTGTAGAAACAATTATTCTATCAATGTATTGTGAATTTTTTGCGGCAGAGATTGTGTGTGTAAGAAGGGGCTTTCCATCAAGTTCTTTGATGTTTTTTCTGGGGATTCTTTTTGATCCACCGCGAGCGGGGATTATTGCAATTACAATATTATTATTAATCATGTTAATTTTGATTTAAAACATCTTCCAACTTTCTTCTAGGAAAAACATCAAGAAGGCTTCCTGGTGTTACATTTGTAACTTTTATATTAAAAGCGTCTGTGTAAACTTTTATTTTTTTGTAGGTTTTCCATAGTCCGATATTTGAATTTAGAACTGCTTCAAAATCTTCATTTATTACTGTTTTAGTGTTTTCGTTGTAACCTGCAACGACCATAGCACTTTGTTTTTCTTCGTAGAAGTGCATGCTTTTGCCTACATGAAGTATCCAGTCATGGTCAAATCCAACAAGATTTAAATCTTTAGATCCGGTAAAAATTCCCAGATACATTGCAATATGAGCGACAGTTTTTATAGTAGGAATATGTCTTGTAAAATCTATTTTTCTTCTGGGAGAAATATCTTTCTTGTAATTTATTTTGTAATAAAATACATTTTGATCGGCAAAAAGATTTTCTCGGTCAATTAGATATTTGTCTGTAAGTGCAACAAAAACATTTTGACCTTTCTTAAAATGTTTTGCAGCATCTTTCCACCACGCTATGATTTGTTCATCCAATATTGGAGTATGTGATGCGGCGAATACGTGAAATACAACATTAAGTTTAGAAAAATCCTGATGTACAAAAAAATTACTGACTGTTATACAAGGATGGTTTCCAATTTGTGAAAGGTCCTGGTTTTTTATGGATGGACCGCAGGCGATTACAAACACTTTTTTGTCCGACAATGAATTTTCTATCTTTGCGTTTTTAAAAAGAAATTTTCTGGCTTTTAGATAATAAATTTGGTCTTTTATTAATCCTCTATATTCACGATCAAAATCCGCAAGTTTTTTTGCTATTGTGCCTATGAACGGTAGATTTTTTATTTTTTGTCTAAGATTTAACATGTTTATGGTTTTATAATATATGACGGTATATGCGATAATGACAATTTTTTGATCTCAACTTTTTTATCTTTGAAAAATTCATCAACCGCTTTTGTTTCTCCTGGGAATGTTCCGTAATCATCAAATGCAATTATTCCACCTCTAACTACGTGTTCGTACATATTTTTAAGGATTGTTACTGCTGGTTCATATACATCTGTGTCTATATGAAGAAATGAAATTTTAAGATGGGGATTATTTTTTATATATTCTGGCACTGTTTTGTTGATATCACCCTTAACTAGTTCAAAATTTTTAATTCCTTTGAATTCAAAAATACTAGCTAATTCTTTTTCGTCTACACTATTTTCTCCAGCACCTTCAACGAACTTCTTTAGATATTTTTTATCTTTTTCAAATTTAGTAGCAGGGAATTTGCCATACGTATCAAAACCTATAATTTTTCTTGAATGAGGTGTTTCCAAAAGATTTCTAAACGTTGCAAGACGAATAAGTGATGCGCCCTTAAATACTCCACATTCAACGACTGCTCCAGGGAGGTCTTTTATCATTTTGTATAACTCGTAGTGGGCGAGTAGTTTACCCAATCGATCAATACCTCCTGTAAGATAAAAACCATTTTCATAATTGAATGAGTCTTCTGTGTTGAATTGATTTAAAAATTTCATTTTATTTTTTTATCCCCTTTTTTAATTTTAATACTTGTATTGGTGATTTGCTGATATTTGTCACAGGTTTTTTGTATTTAAGTTTTTTTCTTTGTTCGTTTTCAATATCAAGAATTTCTTTGTTTTTAAATTTGAGTGCCGAATAAGTTGCTCCAAGATTTCTTGTAAGGGTTGCCAGTCCTTGTGGTTCCAGAGATGCGGCATGATCGGTGCCTTTTAATGTTCGATCTTTGGTGAAATGCCTTTCAATCCAAGTTGCTCCCAATGCATAAGCTGCTATATCAATGGCGATTCCTAAATGATGACCGGAAAAACCAATTTCTTTAACTCTATTACTATAGTTCTTTTTTATCCATTCAATTTCAAGAAGACAAATATCTTCAAATGGTACTGGATAACCAGATGTACACGCGTATAAAACCAGACGTTTTTTTGCTTGTTTTTTTGCCTCAAAGAATTTAACGACTTCTTCTTCCTCTTTTTTAGTAGTCATTCCAAATGGTATATGTACTTCACCACGATAATTATCTCGCAAAATTTTTAACATATCAAAATGGTTATTGCAGGCAGATGGTACCTTTACATACAGAGGATTAAGCGCAGTTACTTCTTTTGCAGAAGTTAAATCCCAAACTGAAGTAGAGTAAATCATACCTAATTTTTCGGTATATTTTTTGAGTTGCGCATGTTGACGAATTGTTAATTCTAGAAATTCTCTATGGGCACCGTACGTATTCCCATAAGAATGATGAGAGTCTGGATGCGGAGCATAGTATTGTTCTGGAGTTAAAAGTTCTTTAGGGGTTCTTTTTTGAAATTTTGCAACATGAGCGCCAGATATTTTTGCAAGTTCAATTAATTCTTTTGCTGTATTAAAATCGCCCATATGATTACATCCGATTTCTGCTACTACGATAGGTTTTTTATATTCAGTCATGTTTTTGATAATAAATATTTATAAAATTATTTTTCTTTTAAAATGTATTTTCTGTAAAACTTTTTTCCAAAATTATAGGCTTTTTCATTTTTTTTAGCTAATTTCATTATTGAATTTATTGCTATAGTCTTAGGAGATATTTTTTTTATTTTATAGATATATTTATACCGTTTAATTTTTCGTAAATAATTTTCAACGTCGATACTTTTTTCTTTCGTAATTGAAGAAATTGAGGGATTTTTTTTAAATGCGGATTGAATTGTTTCGTTTCCATATATCAGTTCAAATCCAACTTTTTCTGCAAGCGTTGTTAATGTTTTCAATGTGAAGTGATAAACATGAGCGTTTTGTAAGAACGATTCAAGGTCTGTATATGTAGAATGAATACTATAAATTCCTGGAACTCCAATATAAAGAACCCCGTCTTCTTTAAGTAAAGTCCTGATTGTTTCTAATTCCCCAATAGGATCTAGTAAATGCTCTAGAACATGGTTTAAAATAATAATGTCAGCTTGCCCGAATTGTTTTAGGTCTTTTGAAGTTCCAACAATTAGATTTTTCAATCCTTTTGTAATGCCATATTCTATATAGTTTTTTCCAAGGTCACAACCGTAAACTTCGTTATTGTTTTTTTTGAAAAAGTTTAATATTCCACCTGCGCCGCAGCCTATTTCATATATTTTTTTATTTTGTATTTCGTTTTTTAATATATTTTCTTTCAAAAAGTCGTAAATATACATACCAAAACTTTGTTGTTCTGCAAAAAAACTTTCCTTTGATATCTCATTGCTACCGTAGAGTTCTCTGTATTCGTTTGAATAAAATTCTTCTAAGGTTTTTGGAGTGTAGTATGGGTCCGATCGCATTAAGGCGCAATTTTTGCACAATACGGTGTTAATCGGTATTTGATAGCGATCTTTTGATGCTATTGCTATATCGTCATTTTTTCCGCATATACAAGGATTTTTCTGCATATCATACACTCCAGAATTAATTTTCTGTATAAAAAGGTCGCGACTTTTTGTTTGTTTTTCGGTTAATTTCATTTTTTAAAAAATGTATAGATATTTTTAAAGAAAGATTGTATCTTGGGAGTTTTATTTAAAGCTTTTGATATAGAAGATCTGAATTTTACCCAAAAGAGTTTTTTGTTCTCTGGTTTTAGTGTGTTTTTTTTGTATTCTTTGTTTTTATATTCAAGTTTATTGCATATCTCAGAAAGCATTGCAAAAATATTATGCTTATCAAGAGCTAGGTTTCGCGCCTCTGTCATTGCAGCTTGATTTTTTTCATAGAGATCGTTTGCGATAACTTTTTCAATTGTTGCTATAGATTTTTGAGGATCATTTATATCTATTTGCGTAAGAGAGTCTTTAGGAAAATAATCAAGTATATTTGGTGCACCATAATATATTGGATATGCTCCTGCTAAAAAAGCGTCGGCAATTTTTTCGGTCCAATAATTATCCGCTGAAGCGTTTTCGAGTGTTATATGATATTTGTAAGGAGCAATACCGTCCCATTTATCTTTTACAAAAATCTCGTTAACTCCAAAAACGTCCAATTTTGATCCGAAATGTTTTTTAAGTGCGTCAATGAAATTAAGCCTTTTTTGTTGTCCTTCTGAACGATTTTTTCCAGATGAAAATACAGAAATTAATTTTGTTTTATCGAATTTTTTAATTGCTTTTAACTTTTCATAAGGAATAAAATGCTTTGAAAAATCTTTTGGGTCTACTCCAGAAAGGCTTCCCATATGTCCTATCATCCATTGGAATGCTGTTTGTGTTTGTATGGCATTTTTATGTTTTAAACTTTTTTGACATGTGATGACTGTTGAGAATTGATCCAAAAATTTCTGATCATATTTTTTTATGAATTCGCATTCCTGAGCTATTAAAATAGTATTTTCTTTAGGACAGCGGACGGTTTCTTTTTTTTGCATACCGTCAACTACCACCCAAAAATCGCATTCGGGAATATCTTTATCAACAAAAAATTGGCAATTATTAAAAATGCCTTTAGATTCTGGAGTTTGTCGAATCAATGGAATATGCGGATTTGCTGTGGTTAATTTTATTCGTATCATATCTTTTTTATATTCCAATCTTCTTTGATTATAATAACTGATGGGTTAGATGATGTTGGTTCTGTAGGGTGCGTAGTATTGAATTTTGATGGTTTTGAAACAGTAATAACTTTATGGATATTTTGCTTTCCTAAATAGTCAATAATGCCATATCTGCTTGCGTGAAGAACTAAGAAATAATTGCCATTCATAAGAAGTTCGGCAGGGAATTTTAGATGAGCTTCGTATTTACCTTTTTCAATTTGTTCACAGTCTGCATTCCAGTCAGAAGAAAGAGATCGAATAATAGTGTCTCCAATAGAATTTTTTAAGAAAAAACCTATTCTAAATTCTGACAAATCAGCAAGAGTTTCAAAACCTACTCTAACTTCAAAAGGGTAGTCGTTGTCTATGTAATTTGTCTTAGAGTCATTTTGATAAATATCAAAATTATTAACAGTGAAATCTTTAACAGTCAAAGGAAACAATTGAGCATGCTCATCGCTCTGTTGGTATTCGCTATTTAAATAATGTTCAACTACTTCTTCTGTGTTGCCAAACATTACAAGTTTACCTTTATTTAATAGTGCAGTTTTGTGACACAATCGTTTGATGGCTGACATGTTATGACTGACAAAAAGGATGGTTCTTCCTGCACTACCTGTAACTTCTTCCATTTTTCCTAGACACTTTTTTTGAAATTCGGAATCACCGACTGCGAGCACTTCGTCTACAAGTAAAATATCTGGTTCCATATGAGCTGCGACTGAAAAGGCGAGTCTGACATACATTCCACTTGAATATCGTTTAACTGGGGTGTCGATAAATTTTCCGATTCCAGCAAATTCAACAATTTCGTCAAATTTTTTCACAGTTTCTTTTCTGGTCATACCTAAAATGGCAGCATTTAGAAAAACATTTTCTCTACCAGTAAGTTCAGGATGAAAACCAGTTCCAACTTCTAGAAGTGATGCAACTTTTCCTTTTATCTTTATTTCTCCTTCTGTTGGAGGTGTGATTCGAGTTAAGATTTTTAGAAGAGTTGATTTTCCCGCTCCGTTTCCTCCTATAATTCCAATAACTTCACCTTTATTTACTTCTAAATTTATATTTTTTAGCGCCCAAAAATCTTCTTGACCAGAAATTCCAGCAACTTCTAGCGCTTTATTTTTTAGAAATTTAAAAGGTCTTTTGATTATGTTAGTCAGCACATCACGTAGGGCGATATATCTCTCACGTCGCTGGTTGATATTGTATTTTTTGCCGATATTTTTTATTTCAATTATTGGTTCCATATTTATTTTTTTTATATTATATCTGCAAAATATCTTTCGGTTTTTTTAAACACATAGATTCCGATTGCAAGAAGAATGCTTGTTGATACGAAAGATAATCCTAATAATGTCCAATTGATCGGGGTTGTACCCAAAAGCGCGGCTCGTGCAGCTTTAATCACTCCTGTCATTGGATTTATTGCGAGTATCCAAGAATATTTTCCGGCGATACTTGATGGATAAATAACAGGGGTGATAAAAAGAAGAATTTGAATAAAATAAGGAAGAACATATCGCACATCTCTATATTTGATATTTATAGAAGAAAGAATAAGTCCTCCGCCAATTGATGCCATGAGAGTTATAAGAAGTAGAAGGGGCACAATTAATAATCCCACTAAGTGAGATGCATAGCCGTAATAGATCATAAGGCCTATAAGAAAAACAAATGAGATGCCAAAATCTACCATTTTTGTGATAGTGTCTGACATTGGCAAAATCAATCTCGGAAAATAAACTTTAGTGACGATTGAAGCGTTACCGATTAATGTATAAGAAGTGTCAGATAGGGCACTTGAGAAAAGTTGCCAGAATAGAAGTCCTGTAAAAACGAAAATAGGATAAGGGACTCCATCAGAAGGCATATTTGCGAGCTTGCCGAATATAACGCTAAACACCACCATAGTCATAAATGGCTGAAAAAGTGCCCAACCAATACCAACAATTGTTTGTTTGTATCTAACCTTTAGATCACGCCAAGTAAAGAAATATAAAAGCTCCTTATATCTCCATATTTCTTTTATATCGTCAATGCTAAAAGTTTTTTTCGGTTTTATTATTGTTATATTAGACATTATTTTAAATTTTATTTTATTTTATTTTTTATTTCTCTAATATCGTATTCAACCATTTCGTTAATTAATTCTTTAAATGATATTTTCGGCTTCCATTTTAATTGTTTTCTTGCTTTCGTTGCATCTCCGCATAATGAATCGACTTCGGTTGGTCTGAAATATTGCTTATCTATCTCAACTACTATCTTACCAGATTTTTTATCAATTCCTTTCTCATTTATTCCTTTTCCTTTCCATATTATATCAATTCCTGCTGCTTTGAATGCTAACTCAGCAAATTCTCTTACAGTATGTTGTTCTCCTGTTGCAATAACATAATCATCGGGCTTTTTCTGTTGAAGCATTAGATACATTGCTTCAACAAAATCTTTGGAATGTCCCCAATCTCTTTTTGCACTTAAATTGCCTAGATAAAGTTTATTTTGCAATCCTAAACTGATCTTTGCCACAGCTTCGGTGATCTTTTTTGTAACAAAAGTTTTTCCTCTTCGTGGACTTTCGTGATTAAAAAGAATGCCGTTCGATGTAAAAATATTATATGCTTCTCGATAATTTATCGCTGAGTAATATGCAAAAACTTTTGCGCAACCATAAGGGCTTCTTGGTTTAAATTTAGTATTTTCGTTTTGTGGAGGTAGGGCAGCGCCAAACATTTCAGATGAAGACGCTTGATAAAATTTAATCTTTTTACCAGTGTGCTCCTCAAAATCCTTTATAGCCTCAAGAATTCTGACCGCTCCTAACCCCGTGATGTCGCCAGTGTATTCGGGCATATCAAAAGAAACTTTGACGTGCGACTGCGCGCCTAAAGCGTAAATTTCATCAGGACCAATTGTATAGATAAGTTTTCTTATGTTTCCAGCATCAGAAAGATCACCATAATGAAGAAATAGTTTTACACCTTTATTGTGTTGGTCCTGATAGATACCTTCTAAACGTTCTGTGTTAAAAGTGGAAGAACGCCTTATCAATCCATGAACCTCATAACCTTTTTCCAAAAGAAATTCAGCAAGATATGACCCGTCTTGTCCTGTGATTCCTGTAATGAAAGCTTTTTTCATAAAATTTTTATAATTAATAAACTTATTAAAAATTACCAATCCTTTATTTTTCTGATGATCTTTCTTTTTAGATCCAGATATTTTTTTTCAGCTTCTTTCTCGGTCTCTGGCGATACTATTCGTAGAATTTCTTTACCTAAAATTCTGTATTGCTTTCCAACTTTATTCGCATTTATCAAGCCATTTTTAAGCATTCTTTTAAGAGTGCTGTTGCTGACTTTTAGAAGTTTTTGCGTTTCTTCAGTCGTGTATATTGCGTTAGATTTGATTTCTTCATGCATATTAAGCCATTTTAATTTAGGTGTCAGTAGGTGTCAATAAATACCATTGGGGATAATTGTGGTGTAATTAGTTAGTGCTGTAAATAAAAAATCACCAGCAAGTTTCCTTGCTGGTGATTGTAACACTTTTTACTTAAAGCATTACACAATTTTCTATTTTTTACCTATAAGAAGGTGGGTATAGAATTGAGACTTTTTTTACACATCGTGCCGCGATTCTCCTGATAGACCGAAGTTCAGAAGAAAGAGAGGTAGCAGGTGAGGAAAATCTCCTCCTGAAGTCAAGTTCATCTTCGACTACTCGACGATAAAGATCTTCCTTATCTTTTTCATCCGGATTTTGTCCACCAAGAGCATAGATAGCGGTTTCAACGAGTGTTTCGTATTCACGCGCCTTATCCAAATCTCCGTAGCAAGGACGACGATTTTCCATCACGATAAGGATTGTGTTAACTGAACCCCTTTCGAGATTACCTTCTGATGTCCGAAGTCTCTCCTCGATCCATTCTTCAATGGTTTGCGTTTGTTCTTTCTGTATGTTCATTCTGTGTCTTTCTGTGTTTTCTGTGTATTGGATTGCCGAAACCTTCATTTTTTAAAAGTTCATTAATCCTGACAAACCATATCATTTTATAGTAATGGTGTCAATGATTTTTAACAATAACCGTAACAAATTCTTTATTTTTTTAAATTTTCAAAAATATGATATATTTAGTCCCATATGCAAAATATAAACAAGTTTTTTCGTTACTTTATTTTAGGCGGGATTTTTTTAATCCCATTCGTTCCATTAGTAATTTTTAACACAACATTTTTTCCATTTATAACTGGAAAAAATTTCGCATTTAGGATAATTGTAGAGTTGATATTTAGTGCATGGGCTATTCTCGCGCTTCTCGATGAAAAATATAGGCCAAAAAAGTCTTGGATATCGATCGGACTCTTTTCGTTTATAGTTGTTATGGGCGTAGCAGATCTATTTGGTGAAAATCCATTTAAGAGTTTTTGGTCAAATTATGAACGTATGGAAGGATACATAACCCTTCTTCATCTTTTTGCTTTTTTTATTGTTACAACAACAGTTTTAAATACAGAGAAATTATGGGAAAGATTCTTCCAAACTTCGATCGGAGTGAGCGTTATTATGTGTTTTTATGGGCTTATGCAACTTGCTGGGAAGATTGTTATAAATCAAGGTGGTGTGCGTCTTGATGCAACCTTAGGAAATGCCAGTTATTTGGCAGTTTACCTTCTAATTCATATATTTTTGACCGCATTTCTGTTTGTTAGAAGTAGGGGATTTTTCAAATGGATTTATGGCGCAATAATACTTTTTCAGATGTATATTTTGTATTTTACAGAAACCAGAGGTTCGATTTTAGGTCTTATCGGAGGAGCATTATTAGCAACTCTTCTCGTCGCTTTTTTTGAAAAACCCGCCTGCCATGCTTGCGCAGATATAGCGGGCAGGGAAAATAAAAAATTACGCAAAATCTCGATTGGTATTTTGGTTGGCATAATCGCTGTTATCGCTCTGTTTTTTGCCTTCAAAAATACGCCAATTGTTCAAAAAAGTGGCACTTTGAATCGTCTTGCCTCAATAAGCCTTAGTGACAAAACAACAGTATCTCGCTTTATGGTTTGGAACATGGCGTTTCAAGGATTTAAAGAAAGACCAATCTTAGGCTGGGGACAGGAGGGTTTTAACTTCGTTTTTAACAAGTTCTATGATCCCCAAATGTATTCACAAGAACAATGGTTCGACCGCACTCACGATGTGTTTTTGGATTGGCTTATAGCGGGCGGAATATTAGGGCTTTTGACTTACCTTTCTTTGTTTGCGTCAGTTTTGTATTACTTATGGCGTAGAGAGAATAACAAGCTCTCTATTCTAGAAAGAAGCATAATTACCGGACTTTTAGCGGGTTATTTCATTCATAATATTTTTGTTTTTGATAACCTTATGAGCTATATATTATTCTTCATGGTCATAGGTTTTATTCACTTTAGCAATGCGGAACCTATAACTTTTGCAAGGATTTCTGATAGAAAATTTGATCAAAATAAAGTCATAAATTTCTCTGTTCCCATTGTAATTATAATTTTTGGTTGTGTTTTGCATTTTGCTAACATAAAGCCAATTTTTGCGAATATGACGCTTATAAAAGCTATGTCTGCGGAAGGACAAGATCCTGCGAAATCGCTAGATCTTTTCAAACAGGCGCTTGCTTACAATTCCTTTGGAATTTCAGAAATTCGCGAACAATTGCCGAATGCTGTCTTTAGTGCGGTTCAGAATACAAATTTGTCGAATGAACTTAAATATTCTTATGTTGAATTTGCAAAAAACGAGATGATAAAACAAGCGGACTGGCTTTCTACCGATGCTCGATATGCTTATTTTGCAGGTTCATTTTTTAATCGAGTCAATCAACCCGATCTCGCAGAAAAATATCTAAAAAAAGCTGTTGAAATGTCGCCAAAAAAGCAGACAATGAAATTTGAACTCGCAACTTTTTATTTAAGCCAAAAACAATATGACAAAGCGCTCGAACTTTTGAAAGCGGCATACGATCTGGCTCCTGAATATGACGAAGCAATAAAATTATATTCATTCGGATTAATTTATGCTGGTAAAGAGAGTGAATCAGATCAACTTTTGATATCAAAATTTGGTAGCACTATCTTGCCTGACAGCAGATATGTTACGGTCTATGGAGGTGTTCAAAAGTTTGATAAGGCAGCAGAAATTTTGAAGGTTCTTATTCAAAAAGATCCTTCAGATATTCAATCTCGTTTATCACTTGTAGCAGCTTATGTTCAGCTAGGAAAGAAAAGCGAAGCTATTTCTGAAGTAAAAAAAATAATTGAAATAAATCCAGAACTTAAAATCCAAGGAGAAAATTATATAAATCAAATAAGATCGAGTAAATAATTACATTTTTAATCTAGATATTCTCTAAAAATTAAAATTTCTCGAACAGCTCGAAACTTTGAGAAAAAACATCAAAATATTTAATCATTTTGATGTTTTTTTATTCATGCATCTAATTTATCTTATGGCGGGCATAATCTTGCACGTCAGGGCATATTTTTGGTTCCTGTAAAAAGTGTATTTTAGAGATTTTTTGAAATACAAGATAAAAATTTTTGATTTTGATTTTTAATTTATAAATTTTCAAAATCCCCAGAATTATACACAGTTTTTTGTTTTTTTAAGTATTGTGCGATGGTATAATTTTAATGTTGTTGTGATAAAAACAGCAGCTTAAAAAAGGAGAAAAGTTTGAATCCGATAACGTCGGATAGTTTGTGTTATTTCGAATGTATTTTCTATGTCCGAAAATTGTAAATCATTACTAATTTCGATCAAAGGTTCGCTCAAAAAAGTAAGCCAGTTATTTCTGGCAACCTTATTGATTTTTTCACTTTTCTCTTTGGGTTTTTCTTCCTCAATTGCGAGCGCCGCTGGAACTCCAAACATCATCAGCTATCAAGGAAGACTAAGTAATTCAAGTGGCGATCTTTTAGGCGGTTCTGGAACAACTTATTATTTTAAATTTTCAATTTGGGACAATGCCACTGTAGGTTCAGGTAGTCAGCTTTGGCCAGCATCGGCTCCAACATCTTTTACATCTTTAGTTCGACAAGGTGTGTTCAATGTAAACATCGGCGATACTGCAAATGGTTATCCTGATACACTGAATTATAATTTCAATTCAAGCAAAAATATTTATCTTCAGGTTGAAGTTTCGTCTGACAATGCAACTTTTGAAACCCTATCTCCACGTCAGCAAATTACAGCTTCAGCTTTTTCAAAAATTTCCGAATCCGTAAGTGGAGCCGATCGCGCATCCTCTTTTGGAACAACAACTCCAATCGGCAATTCTGCAGTAACCATCGAAGCATCTTCTACCGATGCTATTCCTCTCATAATCCGAGCAGCCTTAGGACAAGTAGCAGATCTTTTTAAGGTCCAAAATTCCTTAGGCTCGGATATTTTTTCCATAAATAAACTCGGCAATGTCTTTTCTTCGCAATTTTCTGCTTTTGACAGGATTTATATTGGTGGAACTGCAACAACAACGATTGTAGGAAATAATGCAACATCAACCTTTAGTGGAGGTTTGACAGTTACTGGTGGAGGGCTTAATTCTTCAGGCGGAATTACAATTACAGGAGGATCACTTCTTTCAACCTCAAACGCAACATCAACTCTTGCTGGTGGATTTGATTTGACTGACGGATGTTATTCGATTAACGGCACATGCATAGGTAATTCCGGAGGAACAATCACAGGTTCTGGCGCTTCGGGACAACTATCTTTTTGGAGTAGTGGTTCTGCGATTTCAAGCGATCCTAGTCTTTTTTGGGATAATTCTGGCAAGCAATTAGGAATCGGAACAATAACCCCGTCACAAAAACTTGATGTAGCAGGTATTGCTAATGTCCAAAATTACTTAAAAACTTCTTACATCATCGCAACTTCGTCAGCAACATCCACTTTTGCGGGCGGACTTTATGCATCTCTAGTTTCCGCCCCATACTTTCATGCCACATCAACAACAGCTTCATCATCATTACAAAATCTATCATTCACTAATGGACAAGGTTCATCTCTATCTCTATCAGGAGGTTTATCACTAGGCACAGCATTAGCTGACACATATATCGCATCAGCTTCAACATGGAACTCTAAACTCTCTCCATTCTCTTACTATCCATTT
>Ga0172379_10001095_pt1 | contig 58186 bp, 57 predicted proteins | sample GrowelOW334metaG_FD_119756 | JGI IMG/M metagenome (GOLD analysis project Ga0172379, IMG submission 119756) | Groundwater microbial communities from an aquifer near a municipal landfill in Southern Ontario, Canada - Groundwater well OW334 metaG | ecosystem: Environmental > Aquatic > Deep... | reverse complement strand
AGTTTCCCAAATTCTCCAGAATGCGCAAAACCTATTCCAAAACCTAAAAATACTGATCCTCCTAAAAGAATATATGGATTCATATAAATTCTCCTTATTGTTTGATAATTGTCAAAAAACTAATGCCTCCTATGTTTTCAACTTATCGCTAAATACCGCTTGTGTCAAATAAAAAAACAAGTTTAGAAATAAAAAATTATTATTTCAACTGTAATTTCCGTAGTTGGCCGATTTCGTCGCGAATGACCGCTGCGCGTTCAAAATCCAACGCTCTCGCCGCTTCTTTCATTTCTTTTTCCCTTTGACGAATATATCCCGGCATATCTTCCAAGCCTTCCAATTTGATGAAATCCGTGGAAATTTCCGGTTTGATTTCATGATCCACGATGGATTGGATTTTTTTCTGAATCGTTTTCGGCGTGATGTGATGTTTTTTGTTATAATCCTTCTGCAATTTTCTTCTGCGATTAGTTTCATCAATTGCCCGTTTCATGGAACCGGTAATTTTGTCAGCATACAAAATCACTCGCCCGGAAACATTTCTGGCCGCGCGACCAATCGTTTGAATGAGAGAAGTTTCGCTCCGCAAAAATCCTTCTTTGTCCGCGTCCAAAATTGCCACAAGAGAAACTTCCGGCAAATCCAAACCTTCACGCAACAAATTCACACCCACCAACACATCAAATTTTCCTCGTCTCAAATCATCCATAATCCGTATTCTATCCAAAGTTTCCACATCACTATGCAAATATTCCGATTTAATTTTTGACTCTTTTAAAAATTCCGAAAGATCTTCCGCCATCTTTTTAGTCAAAGTCGTAATCAATACCCGTTCATTTTTCGCCACCACTTTTTCAATTTCATTTAGGACATCTTTCACTTGTCCTTTAGCAGACTTAATAACTACCTCTGGATCCACTAAACCAGTAGGTCTTATAACCTGCTCTACAACTCCTGATTCAAATTTTGGAATTTTGGATTTGGGATTTATTTGGGATTTAGAAATTAGGATTTGGGATTTATTCAGTTCGTATTCCGCCGGAGTCGCCGAAGTAAAAATAATTTGATTAATTTTTTTCTCGAATTCCGAAAATTTCAACGGACGATTATCAAAAGCGCTGGGAAGGCGAAATCCATTATCAATCAAAGCTTGTTTTCGCGCGCGATCGCCATTAAACATTCCATTGAGTTGCGGAATAGTCACGTGCGATTCATCCACCACCATCAAAAAATCAGATGGAAAATAATCTATCAAAGTATACGGTGCTTCGCCCGGTTGGCGTCCGGTCAAATAGCGAGAATAATTTTCAATGCCGTTGCAATATCCGATTTCTTTCATTATCTCCAAATCTTGTCTGGTTCGTCTTTCCAATCTTTCCGCTTCCAAAAGTTTTTTATTTTTTCGCAAATCTTTTAATCTTTCCTCCAATTCTTTTTGGATTTTTTTCAATGACTCTTCCATCATCGGTTCCGGCACCACAAAATGTTTGGCGGGATAAATCAAGGTTTTTTCCAATTTTCCCAAAGCTTCGCCAGTGAGAAAATCATACTCTGTAATTTTGTTTACCCTGTTAAATTGCTCTGCACCGCCAGAGGCGGATTTAACAGGGTGAATTACGCCTTTTCCTGTTTCAATCCGCGTCACCACTTCTCTTCCGGGAGTCATCACTTCCAAAACATTCCCTGTCAGACGGAATTTTCCACGCGCCAAAACATCCGAGCGATGATATTGCATATCAATCAAATCTTGAATACTTTTTTTCCGGTCAAAAATTTTTCCAACAGAAAATTCCAGTGTACTTTCGCGATAATAATCAGGCGAACCCAATCCATAAATACATGATACTGAAGCCACAATAATCACATCTTTTCTGGAAAGCAAAGCGGCTGTAGCAGCGTGGCGCAGACGATCAATTTCTTCATTGATCTGCGCTTCTTTTTCAATATAAGTGTCCGATGAAGCGATATACGCTTCCGGCTGGTAATAATCATAGTATGAAACAAAATATTCCACCGCGTTTTTTGGAAAAAATAAACGAAATTCCTGAGTGAGCTGCGCCGCCAAAGTCTTGTTGGGCGCAATGACCAAAGTCGGTTTTTGCACTTCTTGAATCACATTGGCAATCGTGAAAGTTTTTCCGGATCCCGTCACGCCCAAAAGCGTCTGGAATTTTTGTCCGGATTTAATGCCTTTAGTTAGTTTATCAACCGCTTGAGGTTGATCTCCATCTAATTTATATTTTGTAATTAATTTAAACTTCATAAACTTTATAAAAATAGGCTGACTTGCCCCGTGATGATTTGCTTTAGCAAATTATTTTACGGGGTCGCCATCTGGTTGAAATTTATTATTTAGCTTGAATTTCATAAGATTACTATCATACAATAATACAACCACATTTGCAAAATACTAGCAACAAATAAAAAGTTAGCCACATACTCTAAACAATATTCCACTTTCTCCATATGGAGAAAGTGGAATATCTGAAAAAATTAGTTTAGCAAAAATTTAAAAGCAGGAGAAACATTTTTCATTTCTCCTGCTCAGTAAGCCTAATTTTTTTACCCATCAGCTTTTTTTGTCAATTTCTTTTAACTTAAATCCGGTGTGTGCGTCTATAATTTCTTTAGGATCTCCAAAGGTTCCTTCGTAAATCATGTCGGCTAAAAGAGGATCGGATTTTACGAGCTCTTTCATTGTTACTTTTTCTCCATTGACCATAACATATGATTTTTCAGAGTCTGAATCATCTTCGATATTCATTCCCTTTTTCAGCTCTGGTGACAAATCTTTTGGATTAATCACTACTGAATCAGGATTGGGACCAAAACAGTGCCTACGTGGTTTTGGAAAACCTCTCATTATTCTTTTCATTTTTTTCTCCTTTCAAAAAAATGCAGATTATTAAACTTAAAAAATATTTTCTTTTTACTTTTTAAAGGGCTTTACCAGCCTCGGATCACCATCACTCTTTCTAATTTTGCTTTCGAGAACTTTTCTTTTTAACGCATTTACAAGATGCGTTCTTGCTCTATTTTTTTTAAAGCGTGATCCCATTTTTCACCTCCTTTGAAAATGTTTTAAAAAACTAAGCCCGAGAGACATATTCTCCTCTTTCGGTATTCACAACAATTTTATCACCTTCTTTCACGAAAAGTGGGGTGTTTACTTTCAGACCGGTTTCCAGAGTGACTGATTTGGTTCCGGAAGAAACTGTGTCGCCTTTTATTCCCGGAGGCGCTTCCACTACTTTCAAAGTCACTTTTACCGGTATCTGAATATTGATCGGATTGTTATTGAAATTTAAAATATTTATTTCTGTGCCTTCCACTAAATATAATACTGCGTCAGCCAGCACATCTTTGGAAAGTGAAAATTGGTCGAAGGTTTGAGAATCCATAAAAAAATAATTATTGCCTTCCGCATACAAATATTGCGCCTTGGAAGTGGCAATGTCGGCGTTTTCGATTTTTTCCGATCCCTGAAAAGTTTTTTCCAAAACTGCTCCAGTTATCAAATTTTTCAGCTTTGTCCGCAAAACCGCTCCCGCTCTTCCGGTTTTGGAATGTTCACGATAAAGAACGACGAGTGGTTCGTCGTTCCAAACAATAAATTTTCCGGTTTTTACTTCCCCAATTCCCAAACTCATGAAATATGATAAATTATTTGATAACAAAAGGCACCAAAGCCATAACTCTGGATCTTTTAATAGCCAAAGCCAGCGTTCTTTGATGGCGAGTGCAGATTCCAAATTTCTTCGGAGGATAAATTTTTCCTTGAGAATTCATAAAACGCCTAAGCATATAGACATTTTTGTAGTCTATCTTATCCGTTTTCTGTTCGCAAAATTGGCAGGTCTTTTTTTCCATGTTTTTTAATAAGTATTATGAAATAATATTATACAAAAATCCACTAATCTACGAATCTACTACTAATATACAAATAACATTTGTAAATTTGTATTTGATTTGTATATTGGCGGGAGATAATAATTAGAACGGTACATCTTCAATCTTCACTTCTTCCTGCTCTTCATCCAAATTGATGGTTGGAATTTCTTCCGCCATTGGTTGATTCATCGGTGCTGATGGAGCTCCTTGATTTGGAGTGAATGATCCTCGCGCTGCGGCTCCCTGCGGACGAGATCCCAATTGCAAATTTTCCGCTATGATTTCCACTACTCGTCTTTCCAATCCGTCTTTCCCGGTATATTTTCTGGATTCCAACCGGCCTTCAATAAAAGCTTCCTGTCCTTTCATCAGATATTGTCCGGCAATTTCCGCCATTCTTCCCCAAACAACAATATTGTGAAATTCAGTCTTGTCTTTTTTTTGTCCGCTTTTGTCAGTCCAAAAACGATTGGTAGCCATTCCAATAGTGGCCACAGTTTGACCGGAAGTTGTTGTTCTAATTTCCGGATCGCGCGTCAGGCGTCCGACTAAAATTACTTTGTTGACATTCATAAGATCTCGTAACTCGTATCCCGTAACTTGCAACGATTATTTTTCGTTTTGAGTTTCGAGTTATGAGTTGTGTGTTATGAGATTATATATTTAGTATTTCGTCTAATTTTTTATCAATGTCTTCTTTTTGGGCTTGAGTTTCTTCTTTAGGTTTCGGAGTTTCTACTTTTGGTTTTTCTGGTCTTACAGTTGTATCTCTTCTGAAAGCATTTTTTGGTTTTTCTCTGCGTCCTTTTTCCACTATTTCTTGCGCCTTCAATTCAGGAAGATCCTCTGCTTTGACAATAATGAAACGCAAAATGCTTTGATCCAAATTCATTTTTTTATTGATATTACTAATGACATCTGGATTATATCCCTCTTCAGCATCTTTTTCCGGAAGATTAAAACGCTGAGCAATATAAGTTCCTCGGATATCTTTTTGCACTTTGTAGGCCATTTTTCTTTTCTCCAAAATTTGCGGCTCGACAAAAACAGCTCCTTCTTGAGAAACCATTTCGGTTATATTTTTTTTGATTTCTTCCAAATTAGCTTCTTTGGATTCTCCGACTAGGTAGTTTAATTCATACTGCATAATAATGTATATTTACCAATATACGCATAAAAAATATTCGTATATTCGTATTTGATTCGTAATTAGTAGAGTTAACAAAAATCCATCAAAGAAAAGTCATCCTTGATGGAATTTGCCTATCCTTATCCCCGACTGGTCGGGGCGGGATAAGCCTGGACTTTCTTGATTGTTATTCCATCCTAGCAGACAATTATTTTTTTGGCAAGAGCCGTTGAGCTTGACTTATTTTTTCATTTGTATTTAAATTAAATGTCTATCAAAAGCTAGACAAACAAACTATCAAAGGAGGGATGTTTATGAACTGCAAAAAGTGTAATGACACAGGCGTGATTGAAACTGGAAACAACGATCTACCTTGCAATTGCCCAGCTGGAGAAAAAGCCCTTTTCAATCAGGCGGGCGTCGATGGGCCAGTGACTGGAGCGGAAATTAAAAAACATTTCCTTAACTCGTCGCCAGAGCCTATAAAACTTGGAGGAGATCCTATTCCTGCCTCAAGTTTGCCGGGAAGAAAGTAACTTTATTCAGCGTCCTTGCAATAGCCTTTCCACATAGTATGGTGGGAGGGCTATTTTTTTATTCTCATTTTTTTGGCAATTTATTTGCTTTGCAATTTATCCATAGCTATTTTTTGCAACTCTCCATATCTCGAAAAAACTTTCTTTTCCTTATCAGACAGAAATTCATCTTCAACTTCTCTCCCGTCCATTGCGCCACCTTTAATGCTGGCAATTTTTTCGATATCTTCTCCTAACTTTTGAAATTCTTCCTGAAGTTCTTCGGGCAAGGATTTTTTTAATTCCTCAAAAGGCGGTATCTTAGGCACCTCCGCTTTTTTTGGCTTGAACATCTCAAACATATTTTTTTGCTAATTATTAAAATCCAGTGTTAATACTAAACCTCTATCTTTTTATTTTAGCAAGCCAGCTATCAAGAGCCTGTTTGGATTTTTTTATTGCTTCATCCATTTTAGGCGCAAGTGTCTCCAGAACGATTTTTTCAGCATCTTCCCTGTTCGGCGTAGTTGCGAATACCTTATTGATTTCTTCCATTATGCTCGCTTCCTCATCCTGAGCTGTTTGAAATTCTTTATATTTTTGGTTCTCCAAACTTTCTTGAGCAGGTCCGGTTTCATTTATATTTTTTTCTGTCATAGTATTTTTATTATTAGTTAAAAAATTATTTACCTATCTCCTCTTTGGATTTTTCTTTATTTTCAATATATTCTTTCCTTACTTTCTCGTAGTGTTTTGCATATTCTTCTTTGTCTTCAGTGATTTTTCCTATTATTTCATCAGCTAATTCCAAATTGCCTTCACTGGTAATAACCACATTGGCCAGATGCACCAGACACCTAGCTTTTTCATTTTGATCTTGGATTTCATTCGCTTTTTGCAGCGCAGTTTGAATATCTTTTTTTTGTTCGTAATATAACTTAGAAATCCGAAAAAGCGCAGTGTCTTTAAAAACAGTCTCTTTTATTTCTCCAATTTTCTTAATCACCTTTTCTTCGCCTTCTTTTCCACTTTTAAACAACTCGCTAGTAACTGTGCTATTGGCGATTCCCGACTTATCCAAGCTATCAAACTTTTTAGCAAGCTCGAATGTTGCATCTAATGGTTTTGGGATTTTTTCTCCTGATTCATTCATAAAAAATTTTATCCTTTACTTATTTTCCTTTATTTTTTCATTAATATGATATTTCAAAGATTCAATTCGAAATTCAAGAAATCCCCTAGTTGTCCTATATAACTCTCTGGTGAGGAAATTTGTTTCTTCATCTAGAAATTCATACACGACATCGTTATTTTTCTGTTTTCCTTTTTTTGTTAATTCATCCTTTTGGCTAACACATTTCGCTTTTTCCTCATTCACTACTCCATAATATTCCTCGTCTTGAAAACTGTTGCTTAGCAAACTTTCCAAATATTTTAAGTCTTCTTGAGCCTGCTCAATGCTTGTTGATATCTGCCCATAGGATGATTTTAACGCTTGCTTAAGTTTTTCTTGATCAGCCTCGACGAGATCTAGTCTGAATTCGATATATTCATCATAACCGGGATTCCAATTTACGGTCATTATATTCTCAGTATCAAATTGCTTTTTAAATGCTTCCGGAAGCTTAAGTTGATCTACAATGGCATTTTTCTGTTCAATAGTTGTCGAAGATAAAAAATCATCGATATATTTTGGTTGTCCAGATTCAGGTGTTGTTTTTTCCGGCACTGACACATTTGTTTTTATTTTTTCATTCATAATGTTTATTTGTTAAAAAATTATTTATTAAAATATACTGCTACTTTTTGAAAAAAATTACCAAAACTTCTATATTTTCGCTTTTTCCTTAATTTTTTTCTCAATTTATTTGGTAGTTTATTTATTCCGAAAAGCTTATATCAACATTATAAATTTTTTTTATTACTTTTTCCGCAATCTTATTTGCCTCTACTTCTAACGGATGTTTAATTAATTTTATTCTTGATTTTTGATCTGGTGCATGAAGTTCTCCCATGTTTACATATTTCCGAAAACTTTGATCATAGTGAGTCGATTCATGCGCAGCAAATATTGCTAGAACAATATTTTTATCCAATCCTTGAGAATATGCTGAGCAAGATTTTGCACCTTTTATACTGAGACGAATAATTTTTTTTCCATCATCTGTTATCTCAAGGATGGCAGAGGTAGCACTGCCATCTGGCAATATAATCTCTCCTTCCGATATTTTGATTTCAGGATTAGCTTCTTTAGAGCCCAGTTCTTTGAGAGTAAATGCCACTGTTTTCTTGACCGCATCGATTGTTTCCCTCTCAACTGCACCATAAGTAGTTACGCTCCATTCTTTTCCTGAATCAATTAATTTTCCTGTTTCTTTTTGCTCAAAATAATTATCCAAAATTACATGTTCAGCCTTGTCTAATGAATTTTTAATTTCAATTTTTTCTTTTAATTCAGGTTTATATATTTCTTTGACCATAAAAATAAGCTCGCATATTTACACGAAAAATCCTACACTTTTGCCTTTTCTTTAATCTTTTTCTCAATTTCTTTGGCGATTTATTTTTTTCACTTCTTTATTTTTAAGGAAATTATTTTTTGAAACTATTGGCCGACCGATTCGCCTTTCAATCTGTTTTCTGGCCGTACCCGCGACTTCACCGCCGAGACGAGCATCATCTTTAAGTCTTGGCAAACCTTTTGTATCTTTCGTGCGATGAATTTCAGTTGTCGTTCTTTCGCCGAGCATAGTTAAAATTAATTCGAAATCATCCATATGATCTCGCAGATTTTCTCGCTTCAAGCCTTTCAACTTTTTGTATTCATTCGGTTTTATTCCAAATGCGGCTTGCGAAATTTCAGCGGTTAATATTTCGTAATCTTTTTGTTCTTGAACTCCTCGTTTTTTCCATTCATCCGTCAGCTCTTCGCGAACCGCAATTCCGCGCATCCGTTTTTCAATCCACTCTTCCGGATAACCTTTGAGTTTGTAAATAAATTTTGTCCTCTTGGTTGCCAATTCGGGATTTTCAATTTCTTGTATTCGCTCATAACCTACTTTAGCCAGCCACCGCTTGAGAGGTTCGGCTTTTGGAGAAGGAATGGATTGAATAACGCGAAGCATGCCTTCGACATTAGCGCAGTCGGTTTCATATTTTTTGCCATCTGCTGCCTCTAATTTCAGTCCGTGACAAAATGTCACGACCTCACTTCCCTCAGCCAAAAGTCGCTGTTTTAATTTTCTCCAATAAGCTCCCGGATCAGGGCTATCCGTAAGTGCTCCGCAAACATCCACAACCGAAAACCACCATTCCTTTTGGAAAATAGTTTTTCTGATAGCCTTGCCTTTAAATATGGCAATGTGATTGTTTGGATTTTCAGTGTCTGCCATAAGTAATTAAAAAGTTAAAGATTTTTTTCTCAATTTATTTGGCGATTTTTAATTATCTCTTTATTTCACCAACCAAGCCAACTATCAAAAGCCTGCGTAGATTTTTTTATCGCTTCATCCATTTTAGGCGCAAGTGTCTCAAGCACGATTTTTTCAGCTTCTTCCCTGTTCGGCGTAGTTGTGAATACATTATTAATCTCTTTCATTATGCGATCCTCTTCATCCATAGCTACTTGAAATTCTTCATACTTTTGCTTCTTCAAATTTTCCAGAGCAAAATCAGCTTCGTTCATAAGTTTTTCCGTCATAGTATTTTTATTTGTTAATTAAAAAAATTATTTTATAAAATTAATTATTATACAACAAAACTCTACCCTTTCACTTTTTCTTTAATTTTTTTCTCAATTTATTTGGCGATTTATTTTTCTAGCTCCTTTTTTAAAAATTCAGTTGCATCTATTTCTTCTTCGGAATAATATCCACTTTTTGAATATCCAAAATTTGAACCAGAGCTAGAACATCTAAAAATGACTTTTCCATTTTGTTTTTTAATCAAAGAAACAACGTCCATTTTGGATCCTATTTCTTTTGCAGTAAAAGGTATGCGCTCAAAACCTTTGTGGCCATACTCTTCGCCTTCTGAAAGATTGTTAAAAATATTAGCTACTTTCTTTCTAAATTCCACTTCTTTTTCATTTTCCTTTGTATCAACTTCCGTTTTTTTAATTTCTTCTATTCGCTTTTTTTCTTTATATTCCAAAAGGTCGCCTGTATTTTTTATATCCTCGTTTATTAGTTCTTTAATGCGTTCTTCCAACCCATTTGGACACATAGATTTTACAAATAATTTTTCTCCATTGCCAGATGGAAAAATAAAATGTTTATCAAGACGATAATATTCATTACCACCAATAATTACTTCTTCTACCTTGTAATCGTTTAATATATTATCTTTATTCTCGGGTGACTTAGCTGTTTTTGAGACATCACTTATTTTTGGTTCATTCATGATGTTTGTTTTGATAATTATTAAAATAAAATCCTATCCCTTAACTTTCTCCTTAATTTTTTTCTCAATTTCTTTGGCGATTTATTTTGATTCAGAAGTTTCTAAATCTTTAATTTTTTGCTGAATTTCTAGTATCAACTCCCTATTTTTGTTTAGTTTTTCTTCTACAATAGTATCTTCAAGATTTTTGGAAAATTTTAAAAGATATTGCTCATGTTTTTTAAGTTCCTTTTGCTCTTGTAATTTTAACTCGTCAAGAGGAGATAACGACTTTGATTCTTTTTTGGAATCAATAAATTTTGGTGGTTTAAATTCCATAACTTTATGTTTAAAAAAATTATTACTGCGATTATTTATGCAGATTTACAACAACTACACTTTCACTTTTTCTTTTATCTTTTTCTCAATTTCTTTGGCGATTTTTGGATTGTCTTTCAAAAATTGTTTGGCGGCTTCGCGGCCCGGGCCAAGTTTTTCGGCTTCAAATGAAAGCGCATTTCCCGTTTTTTTGACGACTTCATATTTCACTCCGGTGTCCAGAAGATCGCCGACGAGAGAAATGCCTTCGTTATACATAATATCAAATTCCGCGGTTTTGAAAGGCGCGGCTACTTTATTCTTCACCACTTTTACTTTCACCCGATTGCCCACCACTTCATCGCCTTTTTTGATCTGCGCGGCGCGACGGATTTCCAAACGAACGGAAGAATAAAATTTCAAAGCCTGTCCGCCAGTGGTTGTTTCCGGATTCCCAAACACAATTCCGATTTTCATCCGAATTTGATTAATAAAAATAACAATGGAATTGGATTTGGAAATAATGGCCGTTAGTTTTCGCAACGCTTGCGACATCAAACGCGCTTGACGACCCATATGAGAATCTCCCATCTCTCCTTCGATTTCCGCTTTAGGAACCAACGCCGCCACTGAATCCACCACAATCACATCTACCGATCCGGAACGCACCAGTGTTTCCACAATATCCAACGCTTGTTCTCCATTATCCGGTTGAGAAATCAACAAATCATCGATCTTTACTCCGATTTTTTTGGCATATTCCGGATCCAAAGCATGTTCCGCATCCACAAAAGCGGAAATACCTCCGGCTTTTTGAGCGTTCGCCACAATATGCAAAGCCAAAGTAGTTTTTCCGGAAGATTCCGGACCATAAATTTCAATTACTCGGCCTCTGGGCACGCCGCCGATTCCCAATGCCAAATCAATAGAAATCGCTCCGGTTGGAATTACTTCTACATCCACTTTTTTGGCGTCTCCCAATTTCATGATCATGCCTTCTCCGAATTTTTCTTTTATTTCCTCTATCACTTTGTCCATTTTTTTCGTTTGCGCTTGCGCTGATGTTTCGGTTGTGATGTTTTTGTCTTTTGCCATATTTGTTGTCTCTACGAATTACGAATCTAGTACAAATATACGAATATTTATATATTTGTATTTGATTTGTGAATTAGTAGTATATTTATATTTATTCCGCATTAAAAATTATATCCTTTACCACTCCATCACTATCATTTAAAACTTCCTTGTCTTTTCCGTTTATTTTTACGAATGTATTATTGCCTTTCCCGGAAGAAACTTTAAAATCTTTTTTGGCTTCGAAAGTTTGCGTCGAATTAGGAGATAAAATGCCGCTATAAACCAGATTTCCGTCCGCTTCCACTGAAAGCCAGATTGGATTCGGATTCACATAAATTTCCATTTTAATTTTATTTTCCTCTGAAATATTATTTGTATCCTGACTATTTTGATTTTCATCCGGATTTTCCGCAACTTTATAATTTGATTTTATTGAAATAGTTTTGGAAGTTTCTTTACCGAAGCGATTGCTGGCTTTTACATTTACCGTATTTGTTCCTTCATGTAAGTTCAGATTTTCTTCAAATTTTCCATCAGACCCAACAATTGTCGCTTGCCCATTGATCCAGAGACCAGCATCTTTTTCTGTGAGGCCTGACAACTTGATTGAAGCGTCATCTGTTTCCGCTCCGTCTTTCGGTTCCAGAATAATCAAGCGAGGTGTGGAAATAAAAATGTTAGCTTCGTTATATAAATAAAAAAATCCGGCTGATATCAGCAGGATAATCAAGCAGATAAAAATTAATTTCGGTGTGATCATCCAGCTGGAAAATTTTAGAGGAGTCATCGCGTCCTCTTTGATTTCTTTGTGATTTAAGTTTTTAATGATGTTTTTTTCTCTTTCATAAAGCTTCAATAACGGCCTCTCTTCTACCCCTAAATAATTGGCATAGCTTTTCAGAAAACCTTTAACATAGACATCCGCTGGGAGATCATCATAATTGCCATTTTCCAAATATTCCAAATATTTGGCTTGAATCTGGGTATTTTTGGAAACATCTGCAATACTTATCCTTTTTTCGCCTCTGATTTTTTGCAACTTTTCCCCCAGTGTCAAGGTTCCGATACTTTTCTTGGTAAATTCATTTCTTGCCATAGCTTCATTTTATCATTCCGAACATTGAATAGCAAGCTAAATTTAGGTTAAAAAATTTCAAAAAAACATCCCCTACATCTGCCATTTATCTCTTTTTTCCTGATCATCCACGGAATTTTCGTAGCTCGGTTTTTCGGCTGAAACATAAACATCTCGCGGTTTTGCTCCATCAGCCGGACCGACAATGCCTTTATTTTCCATAACGTCCAGCAGTCGCGCCGCTCGGGCATATCCCACGCGAAGCCTCCTTTGCAAAAGTGAGGCGGAAGCTTTTCCTGCTTCAGTCACCACTCTCTTGGCTTCATCAAACATGCTATCTTCATCGTCTTCTGATTTCATGGAATCAAAATCAATTCTGTCTTCAAATTTTTTCTCCGCGCCTTCTCCTATTGAAACAATATCTTCTCCAATTTCTTCTTCCGTTTCTGATTTTTGCGCTTTGATAAATTTCACCACTTTTTTTATTTCCGATTCTGAAATAAAAACTCCTTGAATCCTCCTTTGTCCGGAAAATTCCGCGGACATATACAACATATCTCCATTTCCCAAAAGCTTGTCAGCGCCATTGGCATCCAAAATAGTTCTTGAATCAATTTGGCTAGGCACTCGAAAAGCAATTCTGGTGGAAATATTGGATTTGATTAATCCTGTAATGACTTCTACGCTAGGACGTTGTGTTGAAATGATGAGATGAATGCCCACCGCTCGCGACATTTGAGCAATGCGGATGATCGCGCCTTCCACTTCTTTCCCATGAGACATCATCAAATCTGCCAATTCATCAACCACAATCACGATGTATGGCATTTTTTTCAAATCTTCTTCGTGAGTTTCTCCGGTTTCTTGATTAGCAACCGTCCGTTTTTTTCCGCTGATTAATTTTTGATGATAGGAAGCAATATTTTGTGATTTGGTTTCTTGAAGCAGTTTGTAACGATTTTCCATTTCTCCGATTGCCCATTTGAGCGCGCTAATAACCCGGCTGTTTTCCACAATTACATTGGCCAATAAATGCGGAATATCATTGTATAATGTAAGTTCCACTCTTTTCGGATCCACCAAAAGCAACTTCAAATCTTCCGGAGAATTTTGATAAAGCAATGATGTTAAGATTGAATTAATACAAATACTTTTTCCCGATCCAGTCGTTCCGGCAATCAAAAGATGCGGCATTTTGTTAAGATCGCCAAAAATATAATCCCCGTTCACATCTTTTCCGAGACACAACGTCAAATTATTTTTGCGGCCTTTGAATCCATTACTTTCCAAAAGTTCTTTGAGGCAAACCGTTTCTTTTCCTTTATTAGGAACTTCGATGCCGACCAAAGATTTTCCCGGAATGGGCGCTTCAATGCGGATAGCCGGCGCCGCCAAAGCCATGGCGAGATTGGTATTGAGAGCCGTAATTTTGCTAAGCTTGATGCCCACCGCCGGACTGAAAGTGTATTGAGTAATAGTCGGCCCGACTCGGTTTCCGGCCGGCTCGACTTGAATGCCAAAATGTCCCAAAGTATCCACAATTATTTTTTCATTCTCGCTCACATCGCCACCATAAGCTTTTCCTGAAGAATCAGCCAAGAGAGACAAGGGCGGAAATTTCCATGCAGTTTGATTGCCGGAAAAAATTTCACCTTCTCCTGTTTTGGGCGCAAATTCATCCGGTTTTTCTTTTTTTCCAAACCCCAATTTATTTTTCAAAAACCCTCCTTCTGCTTTTTCTTCCTCAGGCCCTTTCACAAATTGCGGTTTCTTTTCTTCTTCTTTTTTCGGTTCAACTTTTCCGGCATTTTCCTCTTTTTCTTCCTCTTCACTTTCTTCATCTTCTTCCAAATCTTCTTTTCCGAATAATTTGGCAAAAAATCCGACTAGAGAAAAATTAAAAGCCACAATTGCACCTATTAAGAAAAGCGCTGCTAAAATAACTGATCCAGCCGCGATTCCGGAATATTTGAGTAACGTTGAGGCCAAAAAATATCCCACATAACCTCCGCCTTCTCCATTCTTGGCAATTTTCAAAAATTTAGATTCATCCATAAATATATGCATGAATCCTAGAATGCTCGTAAAAGCCAATACCAAGCCAAGCAGCCTCGTGACATAAAAAGAAGCTTCCTTGCGGAAAAGCAGAATTGCCCCGCCAATAATCAAAATAAAAGGAGAAATCCATTTTCCCCAGCCAAAAAGAGAACTGGTAGCCATATCCAAATATGTTCCCAAGACTCCCGCTTTTTCAAAAAATCCCAAAACAAACAAGATTGATAAAGCAAACAAAAAAATAGCCACAATACCCCTCTTGGCATCGCTGTGAATGTTTAACTTATAATTTTTATTTTTTCTTTCAGAATAGTCTTCTGACTTTTGTTTTTTCTTGCGTCCCATAATGGCTATATTTTAGCACAAAATAAACTTCTTATCCATTTGGATAAGTTGATTATACCACTAAAAAAGAAATTATAAACTCACATATTTTATAGGCAGGACTTTCTGAAAAATTCCGGCAATGAGGAATGAATCGGTCTTGTGGATGAAAATCGGCTGATGGATCTTGTTTTTGGAGCACGGAAAAAGCCCAATCACATTATTTTCCACTTTGCGATAAATCTTGATGGTCGCCATGCCATTGATGACCGCCACCACGATCCGCCCTTCCATCACAAAATCATTTTCTCCTTGATATTTTTCAAAAATAACATAATCTCCGTCGTTGATGCCAACTCTGTCCATCGAATCTCCCAAAGCATTCACCGCGAAAAGATTTTGCGTCTTGGATTTGGTAAACAATTTTCTGGAAACTTGCAGATATCCATCCGCTCTTTCTTCGGGATAGGCCAGCGCTTCTCCGCAAGAAGCCAATCCAAAAAGCGGAATAGAAAAAATATTTTTCAGATTTTGAAAGCTTTTATTTTTGACCAAATATATTCTGTGTTCGGAATCTCGTTTGATCAAATTCTTTTTTTCCAAAGATTCAATGACTTGCATCACTGATTTCAAGCTGTCCTGCACGCCTTCACTTTCCAAATATTTTTGCAAACCATAACCGGTCGGATTCTCCCGCCTTTGATCGGTATATTCACGGATGGATTCGAGAATGTTGTTTTGTTTGATAGTCAACTGCATAGATTTTTATTTAATTATTTAATTTGTTACATGTTTCATGTCTCATGTTGCATGTATCTTATAATGATATTATATCACTTCCTCATATCTCTGCAAGCCCCCACCTGTGGATAACTTTGAAAACAAAAAACCGAGGTTTGACCTCGGTTTTTCTGTAAAAATAATGGCTAAATTAAACCCTTTTTTCTCTACTTATTCTACATTTAGAGATTTTTGCGTAATTTGTTCTCCGATTTCGTCTGCAACTACAAATTTATATAATACTGTTTTGTCATTTTGCCACCTAACATTTTTTAAATACAGGTGCTGTAAAGCTCCGGTTAAAATAAAATATTCACTCCCCAATCTTCCTTGATTATTTATAAATATTCCGATCGGCTCCGAACAACATTCTTGAGTTTTTTCCAAGTCAAGACCAAAAAGTACGGCAGTTTTTTCTGAATAAGGACTTTTTATTTCTTTAAAGATTTTGTAACTTTCAGGTTTATTACTATACGATAAAGGATAATTATCAGAGTTACTTTTAATAATAAGTTCGTTCATTAATTCTGCTGACGATTTAACGCCTTGATTGGACTTGGCTACGACGTCAGTGAATTTGAAAGTGGAAATAACTTTTTCAAATGAAGTAAAGTCTGTCTTTTCATCATGGTAACAACCTAAAGAAGAAAATATATAATTATGGGTTTTACCAATAACTTCAGCAAATCTTGTATCGCAAAAACCGCCATCAGCAGATTCTATGACAGTAAAATTATTTATGCTTTTCTGAACCGGCTTTTTAGTATTAGTGAAAGATTGGATTGCTTCTTCTGTTATTATATCAGCTGTCCTATAATTAATAGCTGACATTTGATAAATGTCATCAGGAGCTCCAACTTGTGATTCACCTTCCTTGGGTATCCTCCTATCTTTTGGGCTAAAAATTAATAGTAGTGCCATTGACTCCTAAAATTCCGTCTTCGAAATATGCCTCAATTCCATATCCTCGAATCATATTTCCATCTTGCTGAAAACTAGATTCAGCATTTTGTGGTACTACTTGAGCAGTTGCATCAGCTAGTTGTGTATTTGTCGTTTGAGTCGCCACCTGTTGTGTCGGCGCTTGAGATTTTTTGGCAAAATTCCAACCAATAATTCCAGCTGTAATTGCTACAATCACAATAATTATTGCGATTACTGCCGCATTTCCTTTTTTTCGGCCCAAGGCCGATCCGCCTCGGGCGAAGTTTTCTTTATTCATTTTTTTGTTTTTGAAGTTAAATGTTTATATTTTAATTTTACCACCAAAAGTAAAAAGTATCTATCTAAAAGCGTTTTTATGAATTTTGAGCGGACCGCCTGGAAAAAGCGAGTCTCGTTCAAAAATTCATTGCTTTAATAAACTAATTCAAATCATTGAGCTGGTCCAGTGTACGAATAGGCTGGGATTTGCTAGTCACTATGCAAGTTCCTTTGGCACTATAACTCAAATTATATTCAGGGAAATCTTTTGTCATTTCTTTCCACTGTTTGGCGGTGACTTCCGGACACTTTGTTGGCGGCGTTACATAAAGTGGACCTGCCATATACAGTTCCTTATTTTTTCTTAATAATGCTAACGCAAATGGATATTTTGAATCATATGCTTTCCCGAGCGGCCGGAGAAAATTATTTTCATCCACAGCAATTGTCATCATTTGTTCCGGCGTCAACAGCCACATCCCTTTCGGCCACTTTGAGCCCGCAATAGAATCTCCGTGTATATACATGTTCAGGGTCGGTAAATATAATACTCCATGCCCCCAAACAGAAAGTCTAACTGCCGGTATATTCAGATTATGGAATATTCCCTCGAGAAATACAGTTGGCTCCTGACATCCGATAATTCTTTCGTCATAAATCCTTTCGATGCTTAAAGGAAAGGAATTATCATAAGAAACTACACTTGATCCTATGGGTCTTCCATCCGTATAAACGCCCCACGTCCAACTTCCACCAGCTTCTCCATAATCATAAGCATGAAAAAAGTTTTTTTCCGCCCAAAGAATTATATTTTCAGTAGCTTCTTTTTTATTTTTCGAGCCTTTAGCAATTTTCATTGCTAAATTAAATTGCTTAAAATGCGCATCTTCTACTATCTGATTTGTTTGATAAAGAGTTGACTGGAGTTCCGTATTCGGCATTTTAGGCACAGCCGGCCTTCCGATAGAAGCATTTCTATTGTAATCATTTACACTATCATTTTGAATAAACAATCCATCAACTTCACTTTGTTTCAAATCCTTCAAGGACCATGGTAATCCGGAATATGTTTCAGCCCATAATCCCGATGCGATGTTTATTAAAAATAATTTGCTTCCTGTCTGCGGCAAATCATAATTGATGAAAAAATTATCCAGAAGTTCTTTTTTAGCCGCATTTTTTCCCTGAGGGTTATATTTTTTTTCGTTGATTAGTTTTTTTAAAACTTCATATCCATTAATATTTAAACTCGTGGTTTTATCCTTTACCTTCATAGAAATAAGTTTATCTCTAACTCCGGATAAGGATTTATAATTATCTAAAATTGAAATCGGGCCAACGTTTTTGTCGACTTTTTTATCTAAAATTATTCCGGCCATTACGGCGCCTCCGATGAGAGCTACTGCAATTATGACAGCAGTTATTGTGCTTACCCTGACTCTTGTTTTTGTTTGAGTCATCATTTTTTATGCATTCTATTTTTTATATTTCAATTCTATATCCAAAACAAAAAAACTCCAAATAAATAGAGAATATTTTTCAAATTATGATCAAAAAAATTCCCGTACATTATATGCCATAGCAAGAAATGTACAGGAATTTTTTTTTAAGATATTTTTCAGACATTTCACTTTTACCATATGGTAAAAGTGAAATGTTGAAGTTGACTAGAATTTTATATAAATAAGCTTAGTAGTCTCTCAATTTCTTGATCATCGTCTGCGCTCGGGCTTTTTCCAAAGCCTTGGCTTCAATTTGCCGGATACGTTCTCGAGTCACTCCGAATTCTTTTCCCACTTCTTCCAATGTGTGGGTAATACCATCTTCCAAACCAAAACGGATTTTCAAAATTTTCTGTTCGCGCGGAGTCAATTCGCTCAAAACTTCGGCGATGTGATTTTTCAAAAGTTTTCGAGAAGCCACTTGATTGGGCATAATCACTTCCGTGTCTTCAATAAAATCTCCCAAAACAGAATCATCATCAGAATCCCCGACAGAAGTTTCCAAAGAAACAGTTTCTTGAGAAATTTTTTGGATGTGACGGATCTTGTCGATATCCAAATTCATTTCTGCGGCAATTTCTTCCGGCAAAGGTTCGCGTCCCAATTCTTGCACTAATCTTCGTGTAATTTGCGTATATTTATTAATTGTTTCCACCATATGCACAGGGATGCGAATAGTTCGCGATTGATCAGCCAAAGCGCGCGTGATGGCTTGGCGGATCCACCAAGTGGCATAGGTGGAAAATTTATAGCCTTTTCGATAATCAAATTTTTCCACCGCCCGAAAAAGTCCGATGTTACCTTCTTGAATTAAATCCAATAATGAAAGATTGTGCGAACGTCCAACATATTTTTTGGCAATACTCACCACCAACCGCAAGTTGGCCTCTGTCAGTTTTTGTTTGGATACCGCGTCGCCTTTTTCAATCGCTTTAGCCAATTTCACTTCCTCTTCGGATTTCAAAAGCGCTACACGCCCAATTTCGCGAAGATACATCTGGACCAAATCCGAAGAACTGTCCCCGATTTCCTCCGGCAAACGCATCTCCGAAGGCTTTTTTTTACTTTTTTCATATTCTTCCGCTTCCTTACCCGTATCGATCCTCAACATCCCTTCATCGGAATTCAGAATTTTTATTCCTGAAGTTTCTATTTTTTCATAAAGATTTTCCAGGTTTTCAATATCTTTTTCCACTTCCGGCAAAATATGGATAATTTCATCTTCCGTCACGAATCCTCGCTGTTTTCCTCTGGCAATCAAATCATTTATCAAAGCTTCTTTATCTACTTCTGTATCGACATTATTATCGTTATTAGAAGGCTCTTTTTTCTTTCCATTACGAAAAGACCGCCGATATGGATGATTCATATCTATTGCTTTCACTTTTTTCTTTTTGATTATTTTTTTTATCCGCCCACTCGCCTTGATTCGGCGAAGCAGGCTGGCGGACTTTTTTTTGCTTTTAGCAATTTTTTTTATCCGCCCACTGGCGGACTTCTTTTTTGCTTTTTTTACTTTTTTTATCTTTTTTATCCGCCCACTGGAGGATTTCTTATGAGAGACAACTTTCTTCTTCTTTTTCATTTTAATTTACCCCTCACCTTCCTACAGAACACCATATTTTGCAGAAAAGTTTTATTTAAATTATTTATTTCATATTAAACTATGATCCCTCATGGAAGGTGAGGGGTTATTCCTTTGAAATACGCGAAAATTCACTCATCAAGAGCTTGAGTCCTTCTTTATCGTTATTTTTTTCCGCCTTTTCGATATCTTGGCGGATAGTTTCCAATTCTTCTTTTTTAATTTCTTTTTTGAGTTCTCCAAAACAACTGTCAAACATTTCGAAAAAATTATCACTTTCCACTTCTTCGACATTTTCTTTTTCGCCTGAATTATATTTTACTTCAAAATATGCTTTTTGGAAAATGTTATTTGCCAATCCTTGCTCTTCAACTATAGGCAGAAATTTTTCAAAATTGAACTCCGATTGTGGTCCTTTTTCCAAAATTACTCTCAGCATTGGATCCCTTTGAAACAGATCATTACCGGACAAATCTTCCGCCACTTTTTTCCAAAGCGCAGAAGAGGCCAGAATCAGGCCAGCTATTCTTTCTTTGATAATAGTTTGGCGATCTGGAAAAAAGTTTTCTTTTTCTTTTTGTTCGACGGATTCATTCTTGGCAGTTTTTTTCACCATATCCGCCAAAATTTTCTCGTCTATCCCAATTTCTTGCGATATTTTTTTCACCCAATGCGATTTTTCAATATCGTTTTTGAAATTATTGATTATCGCAATCATTTCTTTGGCAATGGATTTTTTGTCCGCCGCCTTGGTTTTGTCGTATTTTTTCAAAATATCTTGAAAAAAATATTCGGCAGCCGGAATAGAATTTTTCACAGCTTGCAAAAATTTATCTTTATCTTTTTCCGCCAATTCCGCCGCGTCTTTGCCTTCGGGCAATATTACAATGGAAACATTGAAATCTTTCTGAAAAGCCAGCTCAGCGCTGCGTCTTGTCGCTTGATGACCGGCTGAATCCATATCGAATAATAATTTTATGTTTTCGCTGTATCTTTTTAGTGTATCAAGTTGTTCCACAGTCAAAGCTGTTCCGGAAACCGCCACCGTATTTTTCACCCCCGCTTGATGCGACGCCACTACATCCAAATTGCCTTCTACTACTAAAGTAAAATTATTATTCTTGATTTCCTTTTTCGCTTTGTCCAAACCATAGAGCGCTCGGCTTTTGTGATAAACAATGGTTTCCGGCGTGTTGACATATTTGGCTTGCGATTCATCTCCGCCCGGCGCCACGCGAGCCGAATAACCGATCACTTTTCCCAAAACATCTTGAATGGGAAAAATTATTCGGTCACGAAAGCGATCATACATATCAGAACTATTTTCTTTTTTGACTAAGAGTCCCGTTTTTTCGATGTCCGTATTCAAATATCCACGCTTGGATAAAAAATCTAATAAATTTCTCCAACCTGCCGGCGCATAGCCCAAACGGAATTTTTTTATGGATTCATCATTAAATCCGCGTTTGTGCAAATATTCCATAATTTTGGTTTTGCCTGCTCCATCCCAAAGCTGTTTTTCATAGAATTTTGTGGACACTTCCAAAATTTCCACCATTTTTTCCTTGCTGGTCGCCATTTCAGGAGAAATATTGGGCTGATATTTTTTGAGTTCCACTCCGGCTTTTTCCGCCAAAACTTTCAAAGCTTCCGGAAAACTCAAACTTTCCATTTCCATCAAAAATCCAAACGCGTCTCCGCCTTTTCCGCAGCCGAAACAGTGCCAAATCTGCTTTTCTTCGCTTACCATGAAAGAAGGCGATTTTTCACGATGAAAAGGACAAGGCGCTTTCCAGTTGGCGCCTCCTTTTTGAAGCCGAATGTATTCTCCGATAAAATCGACTAAATTTATCCTAGATTTGATTTCTTCAACCTCTAAATTCATTAATTTCTGGTATTTGACATTATAATACTGCTGAAAGAAATAAATATTTCAAGCTGTAATGTGAGGTTATCTATTCAAGTGATTTTATTTTACGATAAATTTTCTCATTCACTGGGGTTGGGATTTCCTTCTTAATGCCAAGTTGCACAATATAACCATTCAAGTGTTCTATTTCGGTCTTTCTTCCCGACGTAATATCTTGATACATTGAACTGTAATGCGTTTTTATTTGAGATATAGTTTTATAAAAACGCTTCTTAAGTAATGCTATTTCTGGCAACTTGTGATTATCTCGAAGCACAGCATAACTTTCATCAATAATTGATTCGATAGTTTTTTTGGTACCATTACCAGCGATGAGCTCTCCAACGGTTTTCTTTTCAATTGCAGAAAGTGCTCCAACTGCACAGACTAGAATCATCTTTTCCGCACGAATGGAATCCAAATCATCAGTCGCTTTACAAGTAACGCCCGATTCTTCAAGCAATCCACATACCCTCTGCCCCGCAAGACTATTTTCCGTTTGCCAGCCAATGCCACTTTTAGTCGCGAGGAGTTGATTTTCAATCAAACGATAACCTTCAAAGACAGAAATCGTCACAAAACCAGGATGACTGTGAAAATCCTTAAAGAAATCCTCATCAACAAGACCATTTTGAATAAGAACAAGAACGTCTTCGGAAATATTCTTTTTCTTAAGATCATTAAGGGCGTGCGTAGAATCATACAGTTTGGTTGTTATAAAAACAACATCATATTGTGAACCATCCTTTAGTCTATAAATACGTGGTGGCGTTTTATAAAGTATTCCATTAATAAGAATAGAGTCGTGAAGTTTTTTAAGTTTTCGCCTTCCATAAAGCGTTACATCATAGCCTTGCTTAAAAAAAGTTGCTCCAAGAAAAACTCCAATTGATCCTGCGCCGTATATAAGAATACGCGATTTTTTTAGCTCAATATTTTCCATAATTGTAGACATATAAAAAATTATATAATTTTATTAGATACTATACAAATTATCTAGACATCAGCCTTTTGTGTCCTCGACAGGAATCGCCACAGTCATTCGACGTGGTCCGCCTTGGGCGGAAACCTCTCATAATGTCAGTAGTCAGTGTCCTCGGGCAGATTCGGACTGCCAATCTTCGGCTTCGGAGGCCGACGCTCTATCCATTTGAACTACGAGGACAAAATCTCTTTCCTAAAGCTAAGCTTTAGGAAATACAAAATTTGATTAATCACCTGTTTTCAACTATAATATCAGCATATGGAACAACAAACAAACGGAGCCCCCACCCCATCGGGCGCCAAGAAAAATAATACGGTGTGGTACATTATTATCGGAGTCATTATTCTTCTCGTTATCGTGGGAAGAATGGTTTCCAGTTTTTCGTCCAAAAAAATTGCGGAGAAAAACATTGAACTGGCTACTGGCGGAAAAGTTAGCGTTCAAAACGACGGGAATGTTAAAGTTTCCACCAAAGAAGGCACTTTCGAAACCAATTCCGGAAAACTGCCGGATAATTGGCCCTCGGACGCGCCAACCTATGCCGGAACAATCACTTTTTCCGGATCCTCCAATGGAACCAATGGACAAAAAGGACTTTCATTGATGATTTCTACTTCCGACTCCGCGGATAAAGTCGTCGCTTTTTACAAAAGCGAACTGGCTTCCAAAGGATGGACGATTGCCAGTGAAGGCACTTTTAGCGGAACTACTATGCTGAGTGCGGAAAAAGGCGCCCAACAATATAGCATCGGGATAATCACAGCCGATGGTCAAACTCAAATCACTTCTGGCATAACTGATAAATAATAAAAAAATTATCTTTAACAAAAAACTACAGATTATTTCTGTAGTTTTTTTATTGAAATAAAATTTTTATTAAAAATATCTATTCCCTAATTTATATCCTGACCAAATTCCAACAAATCCCCCAATCCCGCCAAAAATAACAGAAGAAAAAGAAAACGCGCTTTCTCCCCAAAGAAGCGGAACAAAACTTCCCGCATAAGATCCGACGATCATCCCAATCATGACTATTTTTTTCATACTTTTTTGCCCTGTTAAATTGGCATCAGCCAGTATTTAATAGGGTTATTTTTATAATTTCCTAAAGCCCGGCTTAAGGAAGGATTACTTTTTTAATAATTCTTTCAATGGCTTAAATTCTTTTTCTTCTTTTATTTTTTCTTCGTGATATTTATTATTTTTCCAATAAACTTTATACGCATTAGCTGAAGATTTGGATGTGATGATTCGATATTTTTCGCCCACCACCTCAATGGCCGAACAATTATCCAATGCAATTGCTACTCCTGCAGTTTTTTTCATCATTTTTTTCAAATCGGCTCTGCGATCTTTTTCGAAATGATAATGAGGACAATGAACCGCTTGAATCAAGCCTAAGCCAGAAACTTTTATCAAATCTGCTTTTGGATTTTTTTCTCTTCTTGAATCAGAACTTCCATATTTGAACCAGCAAATTGAACCCGCACTCAATCCTGAAAGAACTATTCCTTTTTCATGCGCCAATTTCAATATTTTATCCACTCCCATTTTTCTCCAAACTTTCATCATTTTCAGAGTATTGCCTCCGCCGACATAAATAATATCGGAGCTTAATATTTTTTCCTTAATTTCTTTCTGGCTGAATTTTTCTCTTATCAAATTAAGAACTTTTACTTTGCATCCGAGTTTTTTCCCGAAATATTTTTGCACAACATCATGATACAATTCAGAATCTGAGCTCGCCGTAGGAAGAAAAAGCAAACGCGGATTTTTCTTTCCTGTAAGGCGGATTATTTCTTTGTCTATTTTGGCCGTTTCAATCGGAAAACTCGGTCTTCCAATTTCTCCACCACCAATAGCTACTATTCTTTTCATATTATTTTTTTAAAAATAACTTACTGTATCCTAATTCTTTCAAATAATTTTCAATTTCGGAAAAAGATTTTCCGGCCAACATTCCTCCGGCGAGAAATTTCTCTTGCGTCACTTCAATCAAACAAAAATCTGGAGCAATAAAAGATTCTTTTTCTTCCATAGTTTCAAATTCAAAATCCATTACCACCAATCCTGAAAGCAAGTCTTGAAAAATATCGATTTCCGCGAATTTATCTTTGTATGGATAACAATATCTGATTTTCCGCAATTCTTTCCCGCCAATTTTGGAAATTTCTTTGAATTCTTCTTCAGTCAGAATTATTGTTTGTTCTTCTTGATGGGATGAGTCTGTCCCATGAACCGGCTCTTTTTTTGTCATTTCAAATTTATCTCCGTTTTTCCGCATCCTAATTGTCGGATGTTCCTTGGCCTTAGGAATATAAACATCAAAAATCTCCTTGGATTTGCAACCCGCCAAGTCTTTGGGAATATATTTGGCCAAAAATGTCCGCTCAAGTTCAATCATAAATTATTCATACTTACTTCCTAAAGCTAAGCTTTAGGAAAAGTGTTATTTCTTAATCTTCATGACATAAACAACCGCCCAACAAAGCATTTCCTCTACTACCTTTAGCGACAGTCCTAATTTCTGCGGCGAAACCAGTTCATCTTTAACTTCTAAAAAACTATGCCGTTCGACGCTAAAATCAAGTTTTTCAAAAAAATTCCTGGCCTCTTCTTCATTCTCAAAACTATTGGCTTCTACGTCAATCCCAGATAATGCAATGATCCTTTTGCGATTATCTGAACGCTCATGCTTGTATTGATTTGTCAGTATCTTTTTTAGCGTTATATCCGAAGTTATCCAAACGCCACCGAATTTTTCCAGCAACGAATGAATATTTTTGGCTACAACGGCTTTCTGATTAAAATTCAAATAGCGTAAAAGCCCTTCATTGACCACAGAGATTGGTTCATTTTTGAAATAACGCGTAGCTTTAAACAAAGATTTTTCATCTAAAGCGTCGCCGTCTTCAATATGAAGATTATTTTGCGGTTTAGCCTTTCCTTTCACAAATAAATTTTCCAGCATTTTTCTTTTGTGTCCAGCCATAATTGGTAAATCCAATTCGACATATTGCAAATCGGGATTTTCTTCGGTCATTGCCAGTCCTCGTGGAGCAAGACCGGAAGCGATTTCTAAAATTTGGCTCGTTTTATTTTTTTCGAGCAAATTATTTATCAGCTTATAGCGAGCTTCAAATTGTGGCGCAAGATTGGAGGTCTTCGCGCTTTCCATATATTCAGTCTGAACTGAATTACTCGGTTTTACAAAAGAATCCAATTCATCAAATATTTCTTTGGCATATTTAATATCGGACAAGGTGCGTTGATACGCGACCCGCCATGCTGTCGGACCGATGTTTTCGTAATTGTTTTCTTTTTTGAACTGTTCCATATTATTATAATAAACCAACCCCCGACTTTCCGCCAGACTTGTCAGCCTTGGGCTGAGGCTTTTACCCTCTACGCATTCCATAATTATTATACACTTACCGCCGGCCGTGTGTATGTGTAGAATTTGATTTAATTTAATTTCTTTTAATATTGAGCAAGAAAAATTAATTTAATTTTGTAGAAATTTCAAAAATTTCCAAAACTGCGGCCAGGATTTTTTGACTGAATTAGGGTACAAAATTTTTACTTTTTTACTATTCAGTTTTCCCCACATCGCAATCGCCTGCACGACTCGATGATCTTTGGATGTGATTGTTTTTCCTTTTTTGGCTGAATCCAACATTTCCGACATTTCTTTGATTCTGTCGCTTTCATGTCCTTTGAGGCTTGGCCAACGCTTTTCCCCTTCTTTTTTTGCGATGAAACCAAAAGTGAAAGCGAAGCAAAAATCTTCCGCTTGTTTGGGAGAAAAATTTGTTTTTTTGTTATTTAATAAATTTAAAAAAGTTTCCGCTTGCGCAAGAATAGTTTCATCATATCTCGCAGTCCATTTTTTTCCTTTTCGTCTTTGACTATTCCAGTGATTAATTGCTTCGTAAGTTAATTTTAGTTTGAAAGGCGCGTTTTTCAATCTTTTTTTGTCACCGCATAAAGCTGCTACCGATGCCCACTGCGAAGTTTTGTTATCCAATTCCAAAAGCTGGGTTTGTGATAAATTAACTATCTTCGAATCATCCGTTATTTTTCTTTTCGCCAGAGTTCCTTTTGTAACAAATTTTTTATTTAATTTCTGCTTCCAAGAAACAAATTGAAGAAAGCGAAATAATGTTCCGGATTCACCGACATCAATCGCCTTGTCTTTATTCCAGTCAAAAGCAACTCTTTTCAAAGCCAAAAGATCATCGCTAAGATTTTTTTGCTTAGCGAGAAAAATATTTATATCCCTTTTTCCGTGGATGATATCCAAAATTCCCATGCGAATTATCCAGGATTTATCCAAGGGGATGAGGTTGTTTTTTGTAAGTTTATGCATACTTATCACATCTAGACTAAATGATATAAGGACAAGCTTGGCTTGTCCTTATTTGCGTTCCCAGTTAATTAATTCTCGTTTGCAGGTGTGTTGTCGAAATTTTATCGCTTCCACAATTAGGGCATACGGCTGGTGCCTTTTCTGTGGGTTTTAGATGAAACTCATGCCTGCATTTTTTGCAAGTCCAATTTATTCTTGGAGGAATCATGGTTTATCTCCTTTCATTGAAAGTACTATTTAACTCTATAATAAAACGTTTTTTAAGTTAATTCAAGTATTATTAAAAATGCGGAAGCGGTGAGAGTCGAACTCACGATACCTTGCGGTATGCGCGCTTTCCAAGCGCGTACAATAGGCCACTATGTGACGCTTCCATAATATGTATAAAATTAATAAATCTGCTCGCGCTTTTCTTTTATTTTCTTTCCGGCATTTTTCGCAATCAATTTATTTAATAGATATTCTGCAAAAATTTTCCTGCTATCGTTAAGCGAGTCTTTTTTATTTTCCCGCACCCAAGCACTAATTTCCCGTCGATAATCTAACAGTTCTTTCTCTGACACAACATTATCTTTTACCATAGCATACATTATTAAGTCTTTTTCAGTCAGTTCTTTAACATTAATAAGTTCTAGGTGCGGGTCTTTTTCGGCTTTAGTCAGTTCCAAACGATTACTTTCAATTTGTCTTTCAAACGGTAATATTTGTGACATATTTTCCATAAATTTTTGTCGCTTAAATTTTTATTTTTTCCTCATCTAAATCTTTTTATTTTGGCACAAATTTGTTAGCTATAAGAGCTGAAAAATTAGCTCTTGAATCGACTTTCAAATCGGCTATTGTGATTTTATTTTTTTCTTTCAACCATTCAGACAACTTAGCTTGGTGCTCCCTAAATGTTTCAACAGTTAAATTATTTTTTAAAAATTTATCCATCAAATCCCAATCTTCCGGAAGAAATTTATTTGGATTGATATTGAGAAAATGATAATCATTCGGATATTTATTTTTTAATTCCTGAAATAATATTCCTTCATTGTCTTGCGGTTTTTTTTGTTCAATTATATTTTTTTTTGTTTCCATAGTCACTAATAATTAATTTTTAATTTCTTTTCTTTTTTATGCCGTTCGATTGCCAATTGAATCAGTTTATCAATAAGTTTTTCATATTTCAAGCCGCTCGCCTGCCAAAGCTTCGGATACATACTGATAGAAGTGAATCCGGGCAAAGTGTTGATTTCGTTAACCAAAATTTCTCCATTTGATTTCAGAAAAAAATCCACTCGTCCCATTCCTTCGCAACTTAATACTTTGAATGTCTTGACTGCCAATTCCTGAATTTCACTAATTGCTTTTTTAGATAATTCCGTCGGAATTTTCATTGTCGCCCCATTCTCATCCAAATATTTGGCTTCATAAGAATAAAAATCATGCGTCGGAATCACTTCTCCAGGCAAAGATGCATTGGGTTTGTCATTTCCCAAAACCGCGCATTCAATTTCTCTTCCTTGGATAAATTCTTCAATGATAATTTTTGAGTCATATTGAAAAGCATCTTGAACCGCCTCTTGAAATTCTTTTTTATTTCTGACTTTACTTATGCCTACCGAAGAACCCAGATTAGCGGGTTTTATGAAAAATGGCAAGCCCAATTGTTTTCCAATAGCTTGAAAATCTAATTTGTCGCTTGCGTTAAAAGCCAAAAATTTTCCGACCGGAATTTCGGCTTCTTTCAAAAGTTGTTTCATCACCACTTTGTCCATTCCGACTGCCGAGCCAAGCACCCCAGCACCGGCAAACGGAACATCCAACATTTTCAAAAAACCTTGGATTGATCCATCCTCTCCAAATGTGCCGTGAAGAATGGGGAAAATAACATCCAAAGAAATACCAAAACTTTTTTTGGTTAGATAAAATATTTTTGGTTTTTCTCCGGGAACTAAAATTATTTTTTCACTTTTCGGATTTATTTTTATTTTTTTTGGATCGTTTGAATTTAAAAGTAATGACCGATTGTTGATTAGCCAGTTGCCTTTTTTATCGATGCCGATGAGAATAGTATTATATTTTTTCTTGTCGATAGCGGCAAAAATATTTTTTGCCGAGTGAAGAGACACTTCATGCTCGGCTGATTTTCCTCCGCATAAAATCGCGACATTAATTTTTTTCATAACCGCAAATATTATTCTATTTCTTTTATGCCGACCATCTGCACTTTGTCCGAGTCCTGAAGTTTTCCGAAAATTACCACCGCTTTATCCCCCAAAGACAACTTCCCTTCTTTCTTGGCTTTTTCAATTAGGAGTTCCAAAAGTTTTTCGCGGTTATTTTCTTGATCAAATAAATATGCACGCACGCCCCAAATAATTGAAAGCTGATTATATGTTTTTTTGTTTCTTGTGGATACTAAAATTGTTTCTTCCGGCCGGTGATGCGACATGATGCGCGCTGTAAACCCGGAATCTGTGGCTACCAATATAGCTTTGGCTTTGGAACTTTTCGCCAATTCGTGCGCGGAATCAATTATGGAAGCATAATCGGAAAAAATATCGCCGTCAAGAAATCCCGGATTAATATCATCGAATGGAGAAGCTTCGGTATTTCTGGCAATTTCCGCCATCATTTCCACTGCCTTCAAGGGATATTTTCCGTTGGCTGTTTCGCCACTCAACATCACCGCATCCGTGTGATCAATAACTGCGTTGGAAACGTCTGATACTTCTGCCCGCGTCGGGATTGGATTGTGAATCATGGAATCCAACATCTGCGTTGCCACAATTACCGGTTTTACGGCCTTGAGGCATTTTACAATAATTTCTTTTTGATAAAGCACGACTTTGCTTTCATCCATTTCGATTCCCAAGTCTCCGCGCGCCACCATCACAACATCCGAGGCCTTTATTATTTCATCGATATTTTTTATCGCTTCTTTTCTTTCAATCTTGGCAACGATCTGCGGCAGATTATTTTCATTGCCTAACATTTTTTTTCCACCCGAGGCGGATTCGCTAAAAGCGGATATTTTTCCCCGCAAATCTTCAATGTCCTTGGCAACGCTCACAAAAGAAAGCGCCACAAAATCCACATCTTCCTTGAGAGCGAATTCCAAATCTTTATCATCTTTTTCGGTCATCGCGCTGATATTCAGTTTTGCATCAGGAATATTCACGCCTTTATGATTTTTTATCGTTCCGCCTTCCACCACTTCCGCTTCCAAAAAATATTTTTCTTTTTTGACGACTTTCAATTTCATCAATCCGTCTTCAATCAAAATCGCATTGCCAACATTAATATCTTGAATAATTCCCGGAATATCTAAGAAAATAATTTGATTCTTTTGATTTTGTCCGCCAGCTGGCGGATTGGGATTTTCCGCCAAAGGCGGACCAGCCTTGGGCTGGGTTTCGTATTTCGTATTTCGCCCGCCTGCCGGCGAGGCAGGGATTTCGGATTTTAAGTTGCTTGATACATCACAAATTTTAATATTGTCTCCTGCTTTAATTTCCATATCAGAATTTACCAAAGTACGAATCCTCGGTCCTTGCAAATCAGCCATAATTCCCACAGGACAATCAAGTTCTTCGGAAATTTCCCGAATATTTTTTATTACTTTCTGATTGGTTGCATAATCCCCATGCGAAAAATTAAGCCTGGCGACATTCATGCCGGATAACACCATTTCCCTGAGTATATCTTTATTTTCCGAAGCTGGGCCGATAGTCGCCACAATCTTGGTTTTTTTTCCGCCAAAAGCAGTTTGGTTTTTGGTAAATTTGCTTAATTTAACATCCATACAGATGATTGCATTAAATTATTAAAAAATATGTTTCTCCAGTATACCTCTATAATACAACTTTTTGCTTTCTCGGACAAGCAAAACAGGCAACCATAAAGCTGCCTGTTTTATTGAATATCAGAAACTAATTCTTATACATATCTTTTACTTGAAATAGAATATACCATCCGATAATAGCGCCGATTATACCGCCAATAATGCCGTTTATAGAAAGAATGCTTCCAATTAGGCTAACGATACTGGCATAAAAAACCAGTCTCCATCCTTTTTTGGAACGCTTGAATAATCCCGGTACTGCCATAAGTTCCATAATAATCACAACAACAGCGACAACTAACGAAATGATTGCGCTAAATCCCCATGTGCTTCCTCCTACTAATGCAACTGGGGCTAAAATAGCGGAAATTCCGATGGCTGCCAAAATTACCGGGAGCATCAAGATAGCAGAAATAATAATCAAGTAAGGAGATACCTTAACGATAAATTCCTTAACTCCTAGCGGTAGAGCAAAAGGCGCTTTTTTGACCATATATTCATCCAGCATAGCCTCCAGTTGTCCAGCAATGCCTTTGATATCTGATTTTGGTTGTGGAGCTTGTGTTTGTTGATTTTGTTCGTCCATAATTACACCTCGCTTTCTAAAAAGGTTATAAATTACTTTTATATATTTTACCACATCCTATCAGGTTGGCAAACGATGAAATATCCCAAAAAAAAGAACCGCTGGCAGCAAAGTTTGCTGGCAGCGGTTTTTGAATCTAACGAACCCATTATATTTCGGATGGACGCAGTCCATTTAAAGCTCTAGTCGCCCTTCCGACTTTTTCTCCGATACTTTCTCCAATCTGAACCAGAAATGGCGCATCCGTCCTTTCCAGATTCAGAAAGCAATCCATTTCCTCCTTTCCTTTATGAGATGCATCGACAGGCAACCATCTTTCATAGAATTCTGCGATTTCCATTCCGGGAGTTCTGACAAATAAAATTTCTTTTTCGATATCGAACCCTGCGATTCTCATCTTTTTTCCAGAGAATTCAGAAAAAGCTATTTCTTTTCCCGAAGAAGAAAAAACCTTCTTCTCGGTTACCCACATTCCGGTTTTGAAAATTTTTACGATTTGACCTTCTTCGTTGAGTACTTTGTATTCTCCAACATCAACTTCATAAAGATTTCCGGTTGAAACTAAAATCTGTTTCTTGATTTTTGACATTTTATCCTCCTATAAATTATAAGAACTAGTTTATATTATTATACCAAATAGGTAAAAATAAACAAATGAAGGGTATCAACCCAAAAGCAGGCTTTAAACTCTATTTTTACAATAAACTGTAAAACATAGACCGGCGAGCTCGCCTCGCCCTGCCTACCGGCAGGCAGGCTTGGGCGGGAATGAAGCCTATTTTTTCCTCAAAACAGCTATAATATTAACATTTCCAATAAGTTCACATTTTTCCACTTTAAATCCGACTTTTTCAAAAATATTTCGCAATTCTTTTTTGGCATAAGCATGATGATAGCGCTGAAAAACATTGCCTTGGTTGTCTTTAAATGAAATATAACAATCATTCCAATCCAGTTCGCTTCGGCCAGTAATTTTTTTCATCCAGTTTTGAAAAATACTTTTGCGGTATTTTTTTTGCCATAAATTCCAAACTGTTATTACCAATATTCCGCCCGGCTGCAAAACTCGGAATAATTCTTTGGCTGTGGCTTCTCTAATATCTTTTCCCGGCAAATGATGAAAAACTGCGATGGAATACGCGACATTGAAAAAATTGTCTTCATATTCCAATTTTCCCGAATTGGAAATTTTTTGAAATTTTATGTCCTTGGAATAATATTTCCTCTGAGCAATATCAATCAGTTTTCCCGAAATATCCGCTCCAAAATATTTGATATTTTTATCCGGAAATAATTCCAATAACCGGCCATTTCCACAGCCAAAATCCAAAATTTTATCCCCGTCTTTGGCATAGTCCCGAATAAATTCCAAATCTGACCAGAATTTTTTATTTCTAGTTTCAGAAAACTTATCCGCAATCAAATCGTATCCGGATTCCGTTTCCTGCAAAATTTTCTCCGTCAATTCTTTTTTCATATGATAAAAAGTTCCGAAGGCTCAACCTTCGGAAGATTATTCTTCTAGTAAATATTTTTGCTCTTCCTTTTTGTTTTTTAAGTAAAGAGCATTTGCTTCTAAAAATTCATGATAATCCTTAAGATTTCTAAATTGTCCCAAAACCGGAATTGGATTGCAAATTTTATTTTCCTCATTTTTATCACCTCTATATTCCGCTAAACTGGAATATTTCCAGTCGCCATTTCCATAACCATGAATGAAATGATTTTTATTGACATACGCCGAAAGATACAAAAGATAATCATTTGAATCAATATAAATTGATTTAAATCTTCCTTGAAAAAGCGCCCCTGATCTTTTATACTTTTTATTAAAAAACATAGTGTAAGCAGTGCCAAGTCGATGCATAAATTTCTCAATTCCTCTGTCCTCCAATTGTTTTAAAATAAAATGATAATGATTAGGATTGAAACAGTAGGCTATAATTTCCACTAACGGCTTCTGAAGGTTGCGCCTTCGGAATTCAAGAAAACTTATTTCAGAATTGCATTTTTGTAAATTTCTCCATACTTCCAACAAGCCATCTTTTTCATCATTCAAAAGCATTACGGAAATCAAAAATCGATGATAATCTCTATCATCCATAAACACTTCCCGCTTATCTACGCCTCGATTCAGGATATGATAATGTTCGCCAATCGCAAACTCTGTTTTTCTCATAAATCTATTATAACAAAAATCTTCCGAAGGCTCAACCTTCGGAAGATCTATTTTAGATTTTTTATCTTATCCAGCTAAATTTTATTATTCTTCTTTAGTTTTTTTCATTAAATCTTTCTCGACCAATTTATACCCGTTTATTGGCTCACCTTCGGATTTAAAATATTTATGCCAAATTTCGTCTCTACGCCTATTGAAATCACCTATTCTTCCTTCGGGAAATCTTTCGAAAAATTTTTCTACTATTCTTTCGCTAGCAATATTTCTCATATAACACATATCGAATCCCCTAAGTTTAGGCCACTTTTCAATAAGCTCAAATATATGTGCTTCGGTTAAATTGTCACTTTCATTAGGTACTAAACTATCTCTTCTGGGATCGTATATTTCTGGATTGTGACAATTTTTAATTATCTCCCTAACTTCAAGACTTAAATTAATATCTTCCGCTAATTTGTCTATTTTTTTAATTTCCTTTTCTCTTTCTAAAACTTCTTTTATCATGGCTTTGGATTCTTTTTCGCTCATCACTCCCGCAATTTTTTTAGCTTCTTTTAGTTCTTCAGGAGTTTTAATAGTTAAGTCTTCCTCGCTTGCTTTAATGGCTGGGTGTTTTCCAAATTCGCTTCGCATAAATTTATTTTTTAGATTTATTATTTGTCTAGCCTTTGCTATAATATTACCCCCCCCCCAGCGGTTGTTGTCAAATCAGATAAGTTCCGAAGGCTCAACCTTCGGAAGATTGCTAAAAGTGCTAAAATAAACTATTATTGTTCAACATGGAAAAAGTCTACGATAAATTTATTAGACATGCAATCAAAAGAAATCCACAAAATGCGGAAGAATTTTTAGCGCTGAAAAAAGAGTTGTCCGGAAAATTCAAATTGAAAATGGACACTAATGCCAACATCCGAGAACATTACGAAAAAATGATCAAAAGCCGGCAAATCAAACGCAATTTGAAGTTTGAAGAAATTTTGCAAAGTCGGAAAATCCGCACTCAATCTGGCGTGGCAGTGGTGGCGGTGCTCACCAAGCCCTCCGATTGCCCCGGAAAATGCCTTTATTGCCCGACTGAAAAAGGGATGCCAAAAAGCTATCTTTCCAACGAGCCGGCCGTGATGCGCGCTATAGATTCAAAATTTGATCCTTACCGACAAGTCCAAAATCGGCTTTATGCTTTGGAAATTAACGGCCACAAAACCGACAAAATCGAACTGATTGTGATGGGAGGAACTTTTTCCTATTTTCCCAAATCTTATCAAAAAAAATTTATTACAGAGTGCTTTAGAGCGGCCAACGAATACGGAAAAGGAGTTCACCCTGTTAAATCTTCCGCTAAAGCGGAAGTGCTTGAAAAGCAATTTAACAGGGCAAGCAAGCGTAATGAAAAAGCAAAGCATAGAATTATTGGTCTAACCTTGGAAACTCGGCCGGACTATATTGATGAAAAAGAAATTTTGAATTTTCGCCATCTTGGTTGCACAAGAGTAGAATTGGGAGTACAAAGCGTTTTTGATTCCGTTCTTAAAAAAAATAATCGCGGACACGATATTCAAAAAACTATTGATGCCACTCACCTTTTGAAAGATGCCGGATTTAAGATCAATTATCACATTATGCCAGGCCTGCTTGGATCAAGCCTGAAAAAAGATTATGAGATGTTTCAAAAATTATTTTCCGATTCCAATTTCCAACCAGATATGTTGAAAATTTATCCGACTGTTGTCTTAAAAAACAGCGGGTTATACAATTTATGGAAAAAAGCGCAGCCCCGTAGCGATTTACGAAGTAAATCTGCTACTGGGGAAAAATATATCCCACTCACTGACAAAAATTTTCAGAAATTAGTAGTTAAAATAAAAAATGAATTGATTCCTCCTTATGTCCGCATTTCTCGTTTGGTGCGCGATGTGCCAGCTACATCTATCATAGCTGGACCAACAATCTCTAATTTACGCCAGATTATCGCCAAAGAATCCAGGTGCCAATGCATCCGTTGCCGAGAAGCACGTGCCGGATATATTATAAATGAGCCTGTAATTTTGGATCGGATTGATTATGCTGCCTCAAATGGCCGAGAAATATTTTTGCAATATGTTTCACCCGACAAGAAAAAACTTTTTGCATTGTTGCGATTACGCATTCCTGAAAATAATAATCGAGATCATTTCATCCCAGCGCTACAAAATGCCGCGCTCATCCGTGAAGTGCATACTTATGGAAAATTAACAGCAATTGATAGGAAAGATAAAACTTCTCCTCAACATATCGGTTTGGGGAAAAAATTGATGTTGGAAGCGGAAAAAATCGCCAAAAAGGAATTTAATCTCAACAAAATTGTAGTAATATCAGGTATTGGAGTGCGCGGTTATTACAAAAAACTGGGATATCGACAAAAGGATAGTTATATGATAAAAAGTATTTACCCAGTGAAATACCACGCGAAGCGTGGTCCGCAGAGCGGAATTTCACAGGGTAAACATTAAAGGAGGAACTAAAATGGCAAAAATAATTATTGCATCCGGTCCGGTTATTGTGGAAGAAGGCAAAGTCCTTCTGGATCAGCATGGAGACACGCCATTTTGGAAATTTCCTGGTGGCAGAGTAGATAATTACGAAGAAACTCTCATTGAAACCGCGCAACAAAGAGTGAAGGAAGAAATGGGAATTGAAATCGAAATTTTAGATCCCGTTCCTTTTTTAATGTACACTCCCAAAGAGACTTCTGAAGGAAATATTGATGTCCTGCTTGTGCATTATTTGGCAAAAAGAATCGGAGAAATTGTTCCGGGAGACGACATCCGAAGATGGGAATGGATTGATGTCCAAAATCTTCCGAATAATCTCGGACTAAACATTACCCCAACACTCCGGCATTTCGGATTCTTGAAATAATTTTCACAAAAAAAGCGGTTTCCAGATTAGGATTCCGCTTTTTTAATTTCTGAAAATATAGTGATGTTTTTATTACTTAACATTTTACTTAACATTCTAACATTCTGCAGAATGTTAGAATGTCGTTTTGTTGTTAATAGAATTTAAAATCCCATCTTCATCCAAACCGGCTTCGGTGAGAACTTCTTCTCGGGTGCCGTGATCGAGAAATTTGTCAGGCAAGCCTAAATTTTTCACCGCCACTTTTAATCCAGAATTCAAAACAAATTCATTGACCGCGCTGCCTGCTCCGCCAGCCATCGCATTATCTTCGACAGTAATAAAAGTTTTGTGTGTCTCAGAAAGTTTTTTGAGTATTTCTTGATCCAGCGGTTTCACAAATCTCATATTCACCAAAGTGGCATCCAATTTTTCCGCCACTTTTTGACAATTGGCCACCATCGTTCCAAAAGCCAGAATGACAATTTCTTTTCCTTCCCGCATAATTTTGGCTTTTCCGATTTCAATTGGCTCTACTTTTGTTTTATCATATTCATCCAATCCGCTACCTCTCGGATATCTAACCGCAACCGGACCAACATGTTGAAATCCCGCTTCCAGCATGGCATAACATTCATTTTTATTTGCCGGAGCCATAATTATTAAATTAGGAACGGTGCGCAAAAATGACAAATCAAAACTGCCCGCGTGCGTGGCGCCGTCCGGTCCGACAATTCCCGCGCGATCAATTGCAAAAAGCACATCCAGATTTTGAAAAGCCACATCATGAATGAGCTGATCATACGCCCGCTGCAAAAAAGAAGAATAAATTGCCACCACCGGTTTTTTTCCCTGCGTTGCCAATCCCGCCGCCAAAGTGACAGCGTGCTGTTCGGCAATGCCCACATCGTGATAACGTTTGGGAAATTTTTGGCCGAATTCAATGAGTCCTGATCCTTCCCCCATCGCCGGCGTGATGCAGTGCAGTTCGGGATATTTTTGCGCCGCGTCAGATATCCAATCGGAAAAAACATTGGTATAAGTAATATTTTTTTTATCATCTTTTTTCTTTTCTCCAAATTTATCAAAAGGTTTCACAGCATGCAAAGAAAATTTATCTTTTTCCGCTGGCGCGTAGCCTTTGCCTTTTTTGGTAATAATATGCAAAAATCTTGGGCCTTTCACTTGTTTCAAATTATTCAAAACTTCCACCAATGTCAGCACATCGTGCCCATCAATCGGTCCATAATATTCAAAGCCCAATTCTTCAAAAAGTGTTCCGGGCATAATCATTCCCTTCGTGTGCTTTTCCGCTTGGCGCATAAATTTTTTGATTGAAGGAACGCCGTCCAGCATTTCCCGGCCTTTATTGCGCATATGCACATAGGTCGGCAAGGAAATCATGCGTGTCAGATATTTTCGCATTCCGCCGACATTCGGTGAAATGGACATTTTGTTGTCGTTCAAAATTACCAGCATATCCGCTTCGGCATCGCCCGCGTGGTTCAAGGCTTCAAAAGCCATTCCGCCTGTGAGCGCGCCATCGCCAATCACCGCCACTACTTGTGGCGCATTTTTTTTGCTTTTATTGGCAATCGCCATGCCAGTCGCCGCGGAAATGGAAGTGCTGGAATGGCCGACACTGAACGGATCATATTCACTTTCTTCTCTTTTCGGAAAAGGCGCCAAACCATTTTTTTTCCTGATGGTATGCATCCGATCTTTTCTGCCTGTCAAAATTTTGTGCGGATAGGCTTGATGCCCAACATCCCAGACCAACAAATCGTTGGGCGTATCAAAAACATAATGCAAAGCCACCGCCAATTCCACCACGCCTAAATTAGCCCCGAAATGGCCTCCGGTTTGCGCCACACTATTGATCAAAAATTCCCTCACTTCAGCGCAAAGTTGAGGCAATTTTTCAACCGAAAGCTTCCTCACATCTTGAGGGAAATTGACCGAATCCAGCAATTTTTTACCCTTATTTTCCGCCATATAAGTATATTATACACCCGCGAGCTGTCCGCAGGCGCCTTGGATTTCATCCCCTAGTCTTTTGCGGATAGTAGCGCTGATGCCATTATCTTGAAGATACTTTTTGAAATTTTCTGTTTTGTTTTTGGACGATGGTTTGAAATCTCCGGAAGCAGAATTATATCTGATTAAATTCACATGGAGCAATTGTTTTTTGCCGACAGATTGGAGATAGCTCACTAATTTTTCCATGTCTTCCTTCCCATCATTAATGCCATCAAGCATTACATATTCAATAAAAACTTTTCTGTTTGAAATTTGAAAATATTTTTGCAATGATTGTCTCAGTTTTTCCAAATCATAGTTTTGTGCGACCGGCATATATTTTTTCCTTTTTTCCTCATCCGCAAAGTGAAGTGAAATAGCCAGATTCATTTGCGGAAAACTTTTTCCGAATTCTTCAATACCTTCCGGAATCCCGCAAGTGGAAACCGAAATACTGCGTGAACCAAATCCAAAAAGTTTTTGATCAGTCAAAATTTCCAAACTTTTTTTCACTTCTTCCCAATTCAAAAACGGTTCGCCCATGCCCATATAAACAACATTAGAAATGTTGTAATTTCCAATTTCCAAATCCCAATTTCCAATTATTGAATTTAGATTTTTTTTGGATTTTGGATTTTGGATTTTGGATTTCTGCAAATATTGTTTCCAAAACAATATTTGGTCAGTTATTTCTTCCGCAGTCAGATTTCTTTTGAGTCCCATTTTTCCGGTCGCGCAAAATTCGCAGCGCATCGGACAACCGACTTGCGACGAAACGCAAACCGAAAAAGTATTAGGCTTAGGAGAAATGAGAACTGATTCTATATAATCATTAGATCCTTCGGCAAGCTCAGGATGACCTGCGGTCAATTTCAATAAAGCCTTAGCTGACTGTTTATCTTTTGCCTCCAAAACTTTTTCCACAGTAAAGGATAAAATCCGCATCTCCTTGGATAAACTTTCCCGCAAGTCCTTGGACAAAGTAGAAATTTCCGCAAAATCCGAAATACCGTCTTGATAAACGGCTTTTATAATTTGATCCAACCGAAACTTCGGCTGGTTATTATCTTTCAAAAATTTTTCTAGTTTTTGGATATTCATATCTACAATATATTATCTTATATTTTAAGTATATTAAGAAAATAAAAAAATTATAAAGTAAAATTTATACAAAATGCAGGATCACCGAAGCAATTACTGCGCAAATCATAAACGCCACCGCCAACCAACCGAAAAAGGTGACCCACTTCGGATTAGTCTCTGATCCCATAATTTTTTTGTCATTCCCCACAATCATTATGGAAATCAAAAGCGGCAAAGCAATTATGCCATTAAGGTAAGCAGAATAATAAAGAGCTGCGATTGGATTGACGTGAAAAAAATTAAGCGCCAGTCCGAAAAGGATGGAAAAAGCAATCACCAAATAAAATCCCTTGGCTCGTGAGAATTTCAATTCCAACCCTTCATGCCATTTCATAATTTCCGCTAAAGCATAAGCGCCTGATCCAGCCAAAACCGGAATGGCCAAAAGTCCGGTACCGATTATGCCCAAAGCGAACAAAAGATAGGCATAATTGCCGGCCAATGGTTTCAACGCCAAAGCTGCTTCTTCCGCTGAACCGATATTAGTAATTCCATTTTTAAAAAGCACTTGGGCAGTAGTCATCACGATAAAAAAGAAAACAACATTAGCCAGAATCATTCCGGTGTAAACATCTGTGCGCATCCTGCGGATGCGATGATGAACCGCTCCATGATTAAAAATTTTCAGATGCAACAATTTATTTTCTTCCACTTCTTCCGAGGCTTGCCAGAAAAAAAGATACGGCGTAATACTGGTTCCAAAAACCGCAATCATCGCAAAAATATATTCCGAATTGAAAGTAATTTTGGGAATAAAAGCATTTTGAAAAATTTCCCGCCAATCCGGACTGATTATAAACCCAGTCACGATGTAAGCAAAAACGGAAATTGTCAGCCATTTCAGAATTTTTACATAATCGTGATAGCACATAAAAATTTCCACCAGAATTATCAGCACGGCAAAAATTATCGCTCCAAAATAAAAATTTATTCCGGTTATCATTTGAAGAGACGCCGACATCGCTCCCAGATCTGCTCCGATATTAACAATATTGGCGATAATAAGAAGCAACACAATCACATAGACAATTTTCTTCCGATAATGTTTTTGCAAGACTCCGGCCAATCCGTGGTTTGTCACAATACCGATGCGAGCGCAAACTTCTTGAATGGCCAGCATCATCGGCAAAAGCCAAGCCGCCATCCAAATAATTGCCAAACCAAATTTCGCTCCCACAGAGGAATAAGTTCCAATTCCGGAAGGATCATCGTCAGAAGCACCCGTAATTAATCCCGGGCCAAGAGCGCGGATAAAATATTTTATTTTTTTTCTAGGATTTTTTAGATCTTCTTTTATTTTAAAAACTTCCGATTCGGCAATATGGAATGTTCCATCCACCGCTTTTTCCGCTTCCACTTCTCCCCAGAGCAATAATTTTTTGGCCACAATCAAAGGAATACCGACTTCATGACGGAATTCGGATATGGTATATTTTTTTTGTGAGCTATCGCCCATAATTTTTATTTTTTAATTATTTTTAATTTTTACTACCGATTTATTTCATAAATTTATCCAGAATTTTTTCCGCTTTTTTCAAATCTTCCGGATACCCAACCGGCTGCCAAATTTTAGCCGGAATAATTTTCACATTAAAATCCTTGGCCATTTTGGCAATTGTCTGTGGCAAACCAAATTCTGTTTCACTAATAGCCACTAAATTATAATCAAAAAATTTATTATTCAAAATATAGGCTCCCGCATTCACCAATTTGTAATCGCTGTCTTTCGGTTTTTCAATAATATCCACCAGACGATTTTTCTTATCTGTTTTGAAAACCCCAAAACGAGTTGGGTTTTCTGTTTCAAAAGCCAGAATCGCCATATTTTCCTCAGCAAGCTTTTGAATATCATCTTTGTGATATAAATCATCTCCCATCAACACCAGAAATTTTTCTTTGAGAACATTTTTGCAAGCCAAGATCGCTCCACCAGTACCATCTAATTTTTCCTGCTTCACATAAATTATTTTCCGGCCTCCATATTCTTTCCCAAAATATTCTTCAATACAATGTCCAAGATAATTTATAACAACAATTATTTCATCAACTTCTTTTGGGAGAGTATTTAAAGTATATTCCAAAATCGGCTTTCCGCGAAGTTGCAACATCGGCTTGGGAATATCATGGGTGAGAGGCGCCATCCTTGTGCCTTTGCCTGCGGCTAAAATTACTGCTTGCATACCCAGTAGTAGAATTTTGACATATATTTTTCTATACAAATAAAATCAAACTCTATTTTATTAACTTAATTATTGGCATTTATTTTTGATAAATTCGGGCGAAGCCCAGTCAAAATTTCACTACTGGGCATATATTTTAGATAACTATACTGATTAATTTACCCTTAACATAAATTACTTTTTTGATTTCCTTGCCTGCAATTTGAGTCTTTATCTTCTCGCTTTCCAGTGCTAATTTTTTCGCTTCTTCTTCTGAAATATCCGCGCTCACTTTTATTTTATCCCGCACCTTGCCATTAATTTGAATGATTAATTCTATTTCTTCGTCTTGAATCAACTTTTCATCATACTTCGGCCAGGATTCCAAAAATATCGATTTTTTATATTCTTGTTTATCCGCCGAAGCCTTAGCGAAGGAGGACCAAATTTCTTCAGCCAAATGCGGAGCAAATGGGCTCAACAGAATCAAGAATTGCGAATAATGAATCAGGGATATTTTTTCTTCTTTTTCAAAAGCGTTAACCAAAATCATCATCTGAGAAATTGCGGTATTAAATCTAAAATTTTCAATATCTTCCGTCACTTTTTTAATTGTTTTATGAACTAAACTTTCCAGTTTTTTATTCGCGACATATTCGCCCGATATTTGTCTTTTATTCGCATTTTTGTAAACTTTTTCCAAAAATCTTCGCGAGCCCACCACTCCTTTTGTGCTCCACGCAATGCTTTGTGAAAAAGGCCCCATAAACATTTCATAGACCCGCATTGAATCCGCTCCAAATTCCCCAATAACATCATCGGGATTAATAACGTTTCCCCAGCGCTTGCTCATTTTCCGGCCATCTTCTCCATTAATTAAACCAACGTGAATAAATCTGGTAAAAGGTTCCTTAGTTGAAACAACGCCGATATCAAACAAAAATTTGTGCCAAAACCGGGCATATAATAAATGTCTAGCTGCATGTTCTGCTCCGCCGACATACAAATCCACCGGCATCCATTTTTTAAATTCTTCCTTATATTTGGAAATTGGAAATTGGAAATTGGAAATTCCTCGCATTATATATGCGAGGTAATACCAACTAGATCCCGCCCACTGCGGCATCGTGTTGGTTTCTCTTTTTCCTTTTCCGCCGCATTTCGGACATTTCACATTGACCCACTCCTTCACATTCGCCAATGGTGATTCCCCGGTTCCGGTCGGCGTGTAATTTTCTACTGGTGGAAGTTCTACCGGCAGATCTTTTTCCGGCACTCCATTTGTCCCACATTTTTCACAGTGAATAATCGGGATCGGTTCTCCCCAATATCTCTGACGAGAAAAAACCCAATCACGCATTTTGTAATTAACTTTTTTACTTCCTAAATTATTTTTTTCCAGCCAATTTGTCATTTCTTCACGAGCTTGATCGGAATCCATCCAACCAAATTCTCCAGAATTATATAAAACACCATCGTCAGTATAAGCTTTTGTCTGACCACCCATTAATTCAACAATAAATTTCCCTTCAATTACTGAGAAAAAATCTTTCATTTCTTCTTTTCTTTTCCATACAACCTCATGAAGTGATGCTTCCTTCTCGCTTACAGTTTTCTGTTCTTCATTTTCCAAATCAAAAAAAACATATTGAAACCGAGCCCAGCGATTTTGTTTTTTTATTCTATGATAGAAAAGACTATGGATGGCAATTTCAGGCACTCTTACTAATTTTAAATTTTTGTATCCGGTTTCTTCGAGAACTTCTCTTTTCGCCGCTTCAACTAAATCCTCTCCATCTTCAATACCACCAGTTACGAAACCATTCATATGAACAGTTTTCCAGCTGATACATAAATATGTATCATTCTTTGGATTTCTAACTACCACAACCACTGCGTTTCTTTTTACAAATTCTTCGTTTTTCTTAACTTCTGATTCACTATCTGGTCCCGCCACAAATTTTGGTTCAACTACATTTTTTATTGGCAATTTATATTTCTGCGCAAATTCCCAGTCTCGTTCATCATGCGCCGGAACAGCCATCACTGCGCCAGTGCCGTATTGCGCCAAAACATAATCCGCCACAAACAATGGCAACTCTTCATTATTAAAGGGATTAATAACTTTTATGCCTTTAATTTCAACGCCAGACTTTTCCTTCATTTCCATTCTTTCCAATTCTGTCTTGTTGCTTGCTTTTTCAATATATTTTTCCACTTCACTATAATTTGTGATTTTAGATTTAAGCTCTAAAATTATTTTATTTTCAGGAGCAACAACACAATATGTGCATCCAAAAATCGTGTCCACTCTCGTCGTAAAAACCTCTAGAAATTGTTTTGGATTTTGGTAATTGGAATTTTGGATTTGTTTGGGATTTGGGATTTGGGATTTGGGATTTTCCATTAAATTTAAAATTTTAATTTCAAATTTAATGGTTGCTCCTTCCGATCGTCCGATCCAATTTCTTTGCTGTTCAATGATAAATTCTTCCCAATCCAATTTTTCTGTGTCCAAATCATAGAGCAAGCGGTCGGCATAGTCCGTCATTTTCAGCACCCACTGGCGCAATTTTCTTTGAACGACCAAAGTTCCGCACCGTTCGCATTTTCCATCTTCCAAATCTTCATTAGCCAAAACCGTTTTGCAGCTTGGGCACCAATTGACCGGCTCGTCCGATTCATAAGCCAATCCTTTTTCAAAAAGTTTCAAAAAAATCCATTGCGTCCATTTGTAATATTTTGGATCAGTTGTATTAATTTCCCTATTCCAATCATAAGTGAATCCGAACATTTCCAATTGTTTTTTGAAAACAGCAATATTTTTTTCAACCGCCAATCTCGGCTGAGTGCCAGTTTGAATGGCATAATTTTCAGCTGGCAACCCAAAAGCATCCCAGCCCATTGGATGAAGAACGGAATAACCTTGAAGCATTTTATATCTGGAGAAAACATCGGTAGCAATATATCCCTTCGGATGTCCCACATGCAAACCAACACCAGATGGATATGGAAACATATCTAAAGCATAAAATTTCTTTTTCCCGGGATTTTCCGTCGTTTCATACAGCCGGTCTTTCGCCCACTGTTTCTGCCATTTTGCTTCAATTTTTTGCGGATTATATTTATCCATATATACCCAACTTTACCTTATTCTGGGTTTTTTTTCAAGATAAAAACCAAAAACCCAATTACCTCTATAAGGACGACCGTCGGTATAGGTGTAATTGGGTTTAAAATGTAATATTGTGTTTTGTGGAAAATAAAAAAAGCCCCATAACTGAACTTGTCAGCTATGAGGCTTCGGTTTCTTTTTAGAATACTTGCTGCAGTTGCAACATTATTCTGTCTTTTTTCTCAATTAACGGCGGTGCCTCTAGCGGATGCACGTAGTTGAGTTTTAATTCTGTTTTTGGACGAATTTTCCAATTTAATCCGGCCGTGAAATTTTTTTCTTTATCAAGTGTGTCAACTTGCGCCAACACCTGCATAAAGTATGGCAGATCATAGGTTGATAAAATCCACCAGCCTTTATATTTTCTGCCGGAATTTTCAAACCAATTAAGCGCGCCGTTTATCCAAAATGGCCCTTTGCGGAAAGTGATGTCCCCTCCCACACTTTTTCTCATTCCTACCGGCAATGGTTGCTCTCCTTTTTTGAAAATCATTCCGAAAGACAGCTCATCGAAATAATCTGTCTTAAGCAATTTCTCTACATCCAGAATCGCTCTCCCAGAAATATCTTTCTTCTTATTATCGTCAGAAAGATTAACAAATCCATTTCCGTTAACCACCGCCAAGGAATATTTTAATGCCGAAAATTTTCCTCCAATTTCTACTCCGACATCATCTGGGAGTAAACTGGCTTTTGGATAATCAATGGTCCGGAGTAAAAACGGGTCCGGTGTTTGATCTGCAGCCGGATCAAAAAATTTCCCAACAGTAAGTTTTTGAAAAATCGGATTTTTCGGAAGCGGCAAGGTTATTCTCGCACGCATTATTCTGTTTTGCTCCGTTTTTGGCTGGCCGAAATCCAATCGCAGTTCGCTTTCAATACCTTCCTTTTCCCAATCTACTCTTGCCCAAGCATTGGGAAGAGTGAGAGCATTATTATCGTTAGACATCTTAACTCTCAATAGTCCGGTAATTTTTGGCATTGAATTTTTCGAAGCATTGTCCTCAATTTTTGCTATAGAAGTTTTACTTTCTTCATAACTAACCTTTTCTTTTTGAACGCCAGCGCCTTCGCCTGCCAGCAAAGAAGTTAAATCTTCTTCGGTAATAATGCCTTTTTGCTTCAGAATTTCCGCCAGTTTTTTCGCCATTATTCGAGCTTCGCCGCATTCGGTCATTACAGACATTGAAGTTGATTCAATCGCATAGGATTTTTTAGGAAAAGCCAAGGGAAATGACAATATCCAAATTAGCAATGTTGTAGTAAATGCTAATTTTGGTTTTTCAATCGCCTTGCCAATTGTCATTTCAAATGCGACCTGTAATGCCTGATCAAATTTTTCCACAGGCATATTGGCCACCGCCCACAACAATTCTTCTTCTTGCTTACTTACCGCGTCTCCCCATTTCCATCCTTTCCTTGCCATTAATTCTCCCTTGGCTTGCCAATACCGAAATACCACCGCCTCTCTAAAATCAAGACAAAATATGCCTGCCCCGAAAAAAGAAAGCGCGCCGCATAACAGAAGTTTTTTTGGCCTCAAAATTATTTCTTGTTTTACTGTAGTATTTTTATTAAACAGAATGAAACAAAAAATAATCGAAGCGGCAAACGGCAATGAACCTAAATAAATTTGCGCTATCAGAGGCAAAAACATATCGCAAGCTTGATTCCATGATTCTTCATCCACTGATTCGAGCTTTTTCTGAAAAGCAATAAGTTGCTTTTTCTCCGGCGTTTCTTGATGGACCAACTTGTCCACCAAATCCTGGAAGTCTTTCCTATTGCCATACTTTTTTTGAATAAAATGTCTAAATTTTTCTGTATTGCCCAAAACCAGAAATGGTAACTGCGATTTTAATTCAATAAGCCTTAATTTATCCATATCTCTGCAATATTCCTGGATAGTATAATCGCCTTTCTCCACTTTTGTTTCCATGATTTTGAGGAGTTTAGGTCCTTCATCTCTAATTATGAGACGTTTTTCTATTCCTCCCTTTGAAAAATTCACATAATCATTAAATATCATTTTACCAATAAATTTTCCGGCATAACCCCATGGAAAAATCATCGTAAAATATGCCATAATTATGCCCCCAATTAACCAATTTCTAATTCTGTCTTTGCTCATTTTGACCTCCTAAAATATTTGGTTTTTAAAGAAATTTTGCTTAAAAAAACAAAAATCATAGCTTCAACTATGACTTTTCCTTATATCATTAATTAACTTCTCTGTCAAATAGCGGAAAAACTATTTAACCCAATTACCCTCATAAGGACGACCGTCGGTATAGGTGTAATTGGGTTTAAAATGTAATATTGTGTTTTGTGGAAAATAAAAAAAGCCTATTCAATAATCACGATGGATTATCTTTCGGCTAATTTGTCTGCTCGTGTGCTAATTATTTTTAGCCACAGCAGAATTAATTAAAATATTATTAAGGACTCTAAAGCCTGGACGCTGCATTGTTGTTTTTTGAAACAGCGCAAACTCGTCCGTTGAACATGTCCCATCATAATTTCCACAAGTTTTGTCGGAAAAATCCGGCGTGTATTTGTCCAAGATTTTAACGGCTTTTTGGATATCCTTGTAAAGCACTTCCTTATTGCCGTTAAAATTTGGATTCTGAAATTTTACCTGACCGGCAAAATTCACAATAATTCCAGAGGCGCCTTTCTCACTCTCAAGCACTGATAATTTTCCCAGTGCTTTTATGGCAGCATTTTTTTCAATAAAAACCGGTTTACTTGCTGCAAAGCAATTAAAAGCCATAATAAAAAAGACAAAAACAGATAAAACTAGACTCAAAATCTTCATACAACACCCTCCTTAAAATAAGGTTAAAAAAAAGAACTTATTACAGTCACTATGACTATAACTTCGTATTATACTCCTATTTTTATATTATGTCAATGGTGAATTTTTGGCTCTCCACTATGTTATTTTGAAAGTTTATAAACATTTTCCAAAAGACAAGCGATAGTCATCGGTCCTACTCCGCCTGGAACTGGAGATAGATATCCTGCAATATTTTTTACCGATTCAAAATCCACATCGCCCATCACTTTTTCTCCAATTTTACTGATTCCCCCATCGATAATTATTGCGCCTTCCTTTATCATATTTCCTGAGATTAATTTCGGTTTGCCGACGGCGGTTATAACGATATCTGCATTTTTTATTAAAGCTAGGCTATTTTTAATATTTTTTGCCAAAATATATCGGCTTTTTATTTTTTCGTTTTCCAGCACTTTATTCATTGTTTCTCCAAATTCTTTTGAGTTAGCAATCACAACGGCATTTTTCCCGAGCAAATCTTGTCCGCTGCTTTTTATTAATTGCAAAATAGCATTTGGAAAAACCGGTGAGACTTTGCTTTGCTCAGAAAATCCATCCGCATCTTTTTCCGGCGCAATCGCATCCATAATTTTTTGAGTTGATAATTTTTTTGGCAGAGGCAACTGAACAATAATACCAGAAATATTTTTATCCCGATTCAATTCCTGAATTTTTTCTATTATTTTATTTCCTTCTGCCTCTTCCGAGAATCGATACAAGAAAAAATTTATTCCAATCGCTTCCGCCGCTTTTTGTTTGAGAGCAACATAAATTTCCGAAGCTTCATTTTGGCCAATCAAAACTACTGCCAGACCCGGTTTGAGGCGCTGGAGTTTTATTTTTTCTTTAATGTCTCGCAAGATTTCATCCGCGATTTTTTTTCCTTCTAACAATTGCATGGCTTTATAACTTTATAAACTTGATAACTTTATAACTTATTTGTATCTCAAAGCATCCAATGGGTCAATCTTGCTGGCTCGACGCGCCGGAATTACTCCAGTCAAAAATCCAACGACCGCCGCAAAAATCAAAATCACACCGACAAACCATAGTGGGCTATAGAATAAATTAACCGCCTGCCCTCCAAAGCGCTGGGCAATGAAATTTATGATTAAATTGAAAATTTTTCCTCCCAAAATTCCAATACCGATTCCTCCCACTCCTCCCAAAAATCCCATAATCGCGGCTTCGGTAATAAACATCAAGGAAATAGCTCCGCTGGAAGATCCGATGGATTTCATGATTCCGATTTCTTCTGTCCGTTCCATTAAAGTAATGGTCATAGTATTAAACATTCCGATGGCGCTGACAATCAAAGCCACAATTCCGAAAAGCATTAACACTATCTGAATGATGCGAAAAACTTGATTGGCTTGCTCCACTGTGTCGGAAAGTGAAGAAACCAAAAGTCCGAAATCCATTATTTGATCGCGGATAGTTTTCATTATGTCGTTATTTTTGGTTTTTACTTTCAGCTGGTTGAATTTATTTATTTCCAATTTTTCCAGACTGTCCGAATGAAGATAAACGGTATTTTCCTCTCCTTCAATCACTCCGACTACTTTGTATTTTGTTTCGTGGTCGATTCTTTTGAAATTACTCTGCAAATCCCCTTCTTTTATTTCTTCCGGTATAAGAAAAGTAAACGTCATTTCTTGTCCGATTATTTCTTCCGCGCTTTTTCCAAAAACTTGCGCCACAGATGAAGAAACTACAATGTTTTCTTTGTTTTTGTCATCAAAAAGAATTCCTTTGTCTGTTTTAAGTCCTCCCAAACGGAAATATGACGGCTGAACGCCATTGGCTACCACGTCTGCTGAAATATCATTGGCGTGCCCTTGTGCAATCAGCTGGAAAGACGGGCTGATTTCCACCACGCCATTGATATTTTTTATTTTTTCGATCATGTCTTTATCCAGAGTTATCGCGCCCAATTTGGCCTCCGTCACGTCCAGTGTCAAAAGAGATTCGGAAGTGGTGATTCTTTCCAAAAGAGTTTTTTGGAGCCCATATCCCAAAGAAACCAAAAACAAAATAGCTCCAATACCGACGCTCATGCCCAAAATCGTGAGGAGCGTTCTGGATGTCCGCGCCCGAAACATTCTGGTGGATAATTTTAGGATATCAATGAATTTCATTTTTTTAGCCTGTATATTTTAATAGCATTAATATTTCGACTTCACGCGCCACTTTTTCCACAGTTTGCTTGTAAAGTCCAACGCCACCCATAGTCACGGGATCATCTAATTTCTTTTCCATTATTAAAAGATCTATTTTGTTTTCCATACGCAGTTTTAAAAGGGCTTGCATACGCAATTTTGATTTTTCATCCAAATTAATTTTGTAGCGACGCTCCAAATATTCGGAAACTTTTAATGGGGCTTCCACAGGATTATTTTTAATTATTTCCACTTGTTCAAGAGTTTCTCTTACTCTTTCAGTGAAAGAATTCGCGCGAGTTTTGTTCCAATTGGCTCCTCCTTGTTCAAATTTCAGATCCAATTTTTGAGACAACTCTGCCGTGCCTAAATTATTAAATAATACTTCTTTCAAAATATTTTCCGCTACATTCAGCTGTTCTTCGCTCAGTTCTGAAATGATATGAAAAAACAATTGCTTGGCTTTGAATGGAATCATCAGCATTCCCATCTGAGCAGAAGTAAGATTTTTGAATGTGCGCAAAAGCAATTTTAATTCATTAGAAAGATCCTCTTTTCCTTCGGCTCCTTCTTGACCCTCAGACAAAACTTCCGCCGGTCTTTTTTCTTTAATGACTTCCTCTTTTACAATCAATCCGTCTTTCATATGGATAATCCGGTCGGCAAAATGCAAATGTTCGGGATTGTGCGTAACCAAAATAATAGTCTTTTTATCGATATCATTCAATTCTTTCAAAATTTTCAAAACGTTTTCCGCCGATTCACTGTCCAAATTTCCTACCGGTTCGTCAGCCAGAATAATATTTGGATTATTAATCAATGAGCGCGCGATGGATACTCTTTGCTTTTGTCCGCCTGACAACTGGCTGGGAAATTTGTTGGATTGTTCCGAAATACTGAAGCGTTGAAGAAGATTCATTCCATCCACTTTTCTTTTTTTCAAATCTTCTCCGCGAAATGTTTTTGGCAGACAAACATTGTCAATGACATTCAAGGAATCAATAAGATAAAAAGCCTGAAAAACCATTCCGATGCCGGTCTGATGCAATTCTACTTTTTCTCTCTTGGTCATTTTGGAAAGATTTTTTCCATTGATCGTCACTTCCCCATAAGTCGGCATCTGCAGTCCGGCAATCGAATACAGCAAAGTGGATTTCCCGCATCCGGAAGGTCCATAGATAATCACATATTCCTGCGGATAAATTTTCACGTCCACTCCGTCCAATGAACGGACTTCGTTGGATTTTCCTTGATTATATATGACTCTTAATTTTTCTACTGTAATTATTGGTTCAGCCATTTTTTTTCTTCAATTTAATGTTATTTTACCATATAGCGCTATAAAATCTAAACTGATGCGGCAGGTAAATTATTCACGCTATTTCTCACCGCAGCCATAAATTTTTTAATCACCTGAATATCTTTTTCACTATAAAATCTCCATCCTCTCGAATCTTTCTGAGGATGCGGAATCAAGCCTGCGCGTTCCCAGCGCAGGATTGTATTTCGATCTCTATCTATAATTTTTTCGACGTCTTTTACTCTAATATATGTCATCTTTTTCTTGCCCCGTTAAATTCCTGCTCTGCAGGACCGCTTTTAGCGGATTTAACAGGGTAAACTTTTAACTTTTCTCTTTTAACTTTTAATTTACCTTCATCCACCCAAATATATCTTGGAAATTATTAACTATTATTTGAATGATATTTTCTTTTCTTCGCGGAGTGAGGAGAGCATAGTCACTGGAGGTGGCGATGTTTTCAGATTGATCCACGGATTTCACTTTGAAATAATAGACGGTTCCGGGTTTGAGGATTGTAATGACAGCCACATGGTTAGTGGTCAATGATTCGGATATTTTAGTTTCTTTTTCGTTTCCGTTTTTGCCTTCCTTGTATATGAATGAAGTTGAAGCCGGTTCGTCTGTTATCCAAGAAACAATAGTTTGAACTTTATCGTTTTGAGCCAGAGCGGAGTCGGTTCGGACTTGATCAATCTTAGGAGGAACTTCATCTTTACCCACAGTGAAATCAGGGCCGGATTCTTCGGTAGAATTGCCTTGTTCATCTGTGACTTTGAGCTTGGTGTTGAAGAAAATGCCTGAAGGAAGATTTTTCAGTTCGACTTCGTGTGTTGAAGCTAGATTAGGCACACCTTGAGAACCGGAATTCTTGGGATTCTTGGGATCGGTATAGGTTACCAAAGCTGATGTCGGAACATTGGTATTGAATTTAACTTTAGCGCTGTGTTCTGTGATGTCACCCATTGCTTTGCCTGAAATAGATGGCGGAGATTTCGGTTCAAAAGTATAATCCGCGGAAGAATACAAATTGTTATCCGCATCTTTACCTTTTACTCTGAAATGATATGTGACTGATGAATTGAGAGATGATAATTCTACGCTATGAACTTTGGTTAAAGTATTACTTTGTTTGATTTCTCCGTATGATGTTGTGAGTCCATATTCCACAATAGAAGTTATTTCTTTGGATGTGTTCCATGTGATGGTGGCTTTGCCGAGAGCGGTGGAAACTACTTTGATAGAGGAAATATTTGACGGAGAAGAAGTGGAAAAAGTATTTTCGGAAGAAACCCCAACATTACCGGAAGCGTCAGAAGAAATAACTACATAATAATATTTGGTTGCCGGAATCAGGTTGTGAATAATAACTGAATGCGAAGTAACATAATTGTCTACATCAATATTTACTAGATCGTTGCCGGCCATGTCGCCATAATCAGTTGTCACTCCATAACGAACCAAGCTATTCGCTTTTTCATTTGTGCTCCATTCAATCGTTGCCGATTCCCCAGAGATAGTTCCTGATCCCACTCCCGAAATTGTCGGCGCCGTCGTGTCGTTCAATGTTCCCGCGCCTTCAGCAGTATACAATTTTTCAGAAGTGGTAAAATAATATTCATCCGATGAAATAATATTGTCTAAATTATCCCCACAAGTAATTTGATAATAATATTTTGTGGAAAATATTAAACCGGTAATATGCATTGAATGATTGGCATTATAATCAGTTTCTACAATCGGAACTTCTGCGTAATTTCCGGATGCTGTTCCATATTCAATAGTGCAAAGCGCAGGCTGATCGGTGTTGAAAGAAATGACGGCTTTAGTATCTGTAATAATATTAGGCGGATCAGCCACATCGGTAATTTCACTCAATGCATCATGCTGATATCCTGGAGATTTGAGAGTAGTAAAATTATGTTCCGAAGAAGTGGTGGAGTTAGTATTGATATCAGCCGAAGTCACTTTGTAATAATATTTCGTATCAGCAGTTAGTCCTGTGAGAATCACATAATGGCTGCGATCATAAGTGGAAACTGAATTATTGGAAGTTAATGATCCGGAAACAGTTCCATAATCAACTCTGCTAGTCGCCGGTTCATCAGTGGTCCATTTGATAGCCACGGAAGTATCATTAATAATTACCGCTGGTTCTTCCGGTAAAGTAATAACTGGAGCATCATCATCTTCAGTTGTGACAAAAGAATAAAAATTTCCCGCATTATTATCCGTGGCGATATTATTAGAAGCATCGGTAGATTTTACATAGAAATAATAAGTTTCTCCGCTAACTAACGGATTGCCGTCATAACTACTAATTGTTTGGCTATGAACATATGGATAACTGCCGCCCACCAAACCTGACGATGTTGCCGGGACAATCTCTTCACTAATCAATACTCCGCTGGAAACAGTATCAGAATAAACTACTTGCGTATCGGAATTGGTAGTTGTTAGCCAACGAATTATTACTTGATTACTGTCAATTTGCGGAGCTGTCACATTGAAAATAGCTGTCCCGGGAAGCGTCGAGAAAGAAAAATCACTATTATTATTACCTCCTGTGACACATCCATCCCCGCCGTAACAAAGTTCTGTCAAATTTCCAACTTTGTCAGCTGATTTTATTTTTATATTATAAGTAGTATTAGGTGTAAGTCCGGTAAGCACTATCTCATGATGTCCGGTATGCCCCAGTTGATCACTATCTTTCATGGAAATACTTCCCACTTCTGATCCATAACTATAATCGGTTGAGTAGCCCACATAGCTAGTGGACAATTCATCAACAGTAGACCAATTAATAGTAGCGGTAGTAGTGTCAATATTTTCAATAGAAATTCCGGAAATAGTTGGAGCTGTCGAGTCCGAACCGCCTTCTCCATTCGGGATATCGTCCACAGTTGAAGAATAATCGGATGAATTTCCATCGCCATCAACGGTAAGAACTTTATAATAATAATGAGTGCTAGATTCAAGTCCTGTATCAAAATAATAATTTATATTTTGATCCTCTATATCCCCTCCTCTTTGAGAAAAAGAAACCCCATCAGTACTGCGATAAACTCTATATGCTCCCCACCCTCCAGATCCGACTTGAGAGGGAGAATCATCGATAACGCTCCAAGCAATATATTCGCGATAGTCTCCAGATGAAGAATTGGAAGTGTCATAAAAAACAACATTTGCTGGCTTAGCGGGAGTAGTAGCAGTTGAAGAATCCTTAAAGTTTCCGTATTCATCTTTTATACGGACATAGACTGTTAATGGATCCGATCCGGGAGTTAAGCTGGTAATATCATAAGTATTGCTGAAAGTAACAAAATTTGAAGGACTTGGAGAAAGGGATACGGCCATTGTATAAATGGAATTTTCTAATGATGGTGAAGCAATGCTTAATAAATTATTAGTGTGATTAATAGTAAAACCCGGATCAACCAAAACAGGATCCTTGGTGTCCACTATCAAGGAATCCGTGGCTCCGCTCTCCAAGGAAATCTGGTTGGCTAATTGTCCATCGTTAGCGATAACCCTTACCCGCGCCGAGGCATAATATATTTCAGGAAGATCCGCTTTTATATTCCATGTGCCAGATTTCCCCGATCCGTTTGATAAACTTCCATCGCCTGTAGTATTTGCATCAGTTCCGACAAACCAAACTGCCGGACTACCACTATGTGATGCCGCCCGGCTTCCATTGTAAGCTCTAGTGCAAGAACTCATCGCGCTGCCGGAACGAGTGCAACTGAATTGTTCTTGATCAATTTGCACTGTTTGCACTCCACTGGGTAGATTGGAATAATTTTCAGCCAAAGTAAACGAAGTGGCTCCGGAAGTCAGAGATCCGGAAAGCGTCGCCCCCACATCCAAACCGAAATACATCGTAGAAGAAGAATTATCATCATCTGCAACATTATAATTTATTTCAATCACTCCTGAAGAATTTTCCGAAGCTACGACACTGGAAATCACAGGATTGGCATTAACAACATATTGTAAATTAACTTCTTCCATTTGCGGAGCAGTTAATCCGGCAGAATCCAAATACAATTTATATTGCATCCATTGATCATCTCCTCCAGTGCCAATCAAAATATCTGAAGGAACAGAACAAGTGACTGTTTGACTAACTTTTGAACAATTATCATCAGAGCTTGAAAAATATGAACCAGTTGTTCCGAGCGGACCCATAAAGTTTGTCGCAGTCCCAGGAGATCCGGAAGAATCAGGCGCAGTTTGAATTTGAAATCTCACATTAGTGCCTGTTGGCAAACTGGCATCTTCTTTCCAACTTATTTGCGAAAGTAAATTGGCATCACTATTTGTGTCATACCATGAAGAAATTAATGTTTGATTGGTTGGATAATAATTATATCCGATGGTTATGTCATCCAGAGACGGCGTAATACTAGCGTCGACTGGGGTTGCCAAAGTTGCAGAATATTGAATGTATTGATCTCCGTCAGTAATACATCCATTGCCTGATGGTAATGTGGCAGAACTGTCGGCATTAGTGGAATTAATTGTCGCCACTATCGGACAACTGGATGTCCCGGAAATGGAATTAGTCGCTCCAGTTTTTGCCCTGATTATAATAGAAGTATCAGCTGATGGCTGTGTAGTATTCCATGCAATATTATTCCAAGTTAAAGTTTTTTGTCCCGTATCAATCACACCGGAAGTAAAAGTGCCGGAAGAATAATAATCGGCAAAGCGAATTATTCTAAATCCGGAATCATGAGCCTCATTTCTCTCAATACCAACATAGGCATAATTATTTTTAACTTTTACTAAAGCCATTGACCGTACATCGCTAAGAGATGGAAGATAAATACTTTCTTGGACCGGACTTGTCGGGTTGTTTATGTTAAACACTATTAGGGCTTGTTGTGTGCCAAGGCCAGATACTGTACTAACCATAATGAGATAACCATTATCAATATAATAATAGCTTGGAGATAAAGTAGAAGTATAGCCAGTGGAATTAAAAGTAGAATATATTGAAGCGTTGGGCGGATCGGCAATATTTACTATTGTTGTATGTTGATAACCATTTACATAAGCATAGTTGCCAGAAATGGCCATGCTAAAAATAGTATTCCCCGGCATAGAAACATTTTGCACTATTTGTTTGGGATTAGAATTAAGATCTATAATTTGTAGTCCTCCACTATAGGCGGTAACGTAAGCATAATTACCAGAGATAGTAACAGATTGAGCGCTACTACCACTCGGCATAGCAATAATGGGTTCTGTTATTGATGGATGTATTGGGTCGGTAATATCAATTATTGCCACGCCTTCTGATCCTTTAGCCATATACATCTGATTGCCGGAAACAGAAGTGCTTCCAAGCGTTCCGGTTATTGTTAAGGGCGTACCAACAATGATTGGAGCTAAAGGGTTCGAAATATCTATTGTTTTCATCCAATGACCTGAGTCGTTTGTGACATAAATATAATTGCCGGATATAGCTTTAATAGAAGCACAGCTTATATTTAGTGGCGAGCCTACTTCAAAAGGAGAAGCTGGATTAGATATGTCTAATATTTTAAGATTGCATCCATGCGATACATACGCATAATTTCCCGAAACAACACTACCATATGAATACCACGAGAAGTCAACACCGCCAGTAGGAGTAGGGGTAATTACAGAATAATCCAGTTTCACATTAGCATTATCTCCTGTGTCATTTAGTTTAGTGTGATCAAAGGCCTTACCGGTTAAATTAAATCCGGTATTAGTAGCTCCGTCATTGGTTTGAGTAATACTCGCCGGCGCTCCGGAAAGCGTAACATTATTAAATATCCCGCTATCCGGTGCTGTTTCTCCACTCAAAACAATTCCGGAATCAGGATCAAGCGGCGTATAATCGGTAAACTCAGTCTGATCTGTTCCTTCATCTGATCGCAAATGATATGCATTTGCTCCAGTTGGAGTAGCTCGCCAATCTGTTTGCGTCCAAGTGAAAGTAGCGCCGGAAGAATATTTTGAATTTTGCACATAGATTGTGACAATCACAGCCAAAATCATAATCGCCGCTGAAAATTTCCGGAAATATGGATTGAAAATAATTTTTTTCAATCTTACTTTTTTCACACTTAAAATAACTTTAACTGGAAACCAGATGAAAAATAATATTACTTTGAAAAATTTAATAATTATTTTGAAAATACCAGAAAATATTTTTTGTAAAAATTTATTATCTTTATTTTTTGTTTTATCTTCTTTTTCAACACACCAATGGAAAACTCCTCGAGAACTTTTTTGTGAAAGAGAAAACAGCGTGGATTCCTTATCCATTCTTTTCAAAATCATTTTCGGTTTTTTTCTGCGGATGATGTCCATTTTTTTTATTAGCTTTTTAGGCCATTCGAATGTGCCTTTTCGTTAAGGCTATTCGCATACTGTTTTCTCACGCCCTCCATATATTTTTTGATTCCCTCAATATCTTTTTCATTATAAAAACGCCATCCTCGAGAATCTTTCTGAGGATGAGGAATTAACCCTTCGCGTTCCCAGCGCAGGATTGTATTTCGATCACGATCGATTATTTTTTCGACGTCTTTGACGCGAATATAAGTCATATTGTTTTAAATCGTTTCTTTTTTACTTATCCCCTCTAAATTTCTTCTCGCCTGATCCATAAACTTTTTAATTATCTGAATATCTTTTTCAGTATAAAAACGCCACCCTCTAGAATCTTTCTGAGGATGAGGAATTAACCCTTCGCGTTCCCAGCGCAGGATTGTATTTCGATCACGATCGATTATTTTCTCAACATCTTTTACTCGGATGTATTGCATGATTTAGTT
>Ga0172379_10001094_pt1 | contig 58197 bp, 48 predicted proteins | sample GrowelOW334metaG_FD_119756 | JGI IMG/M metagenome (GOLD analysis project Ga0172379, IMG submission 119756) | Groundwater microbial communities from an aquifer near a municipal landfill in Southern Ontario, Canada - Groundwater well OW334 metaG | ecosystem: Environmental > Aquatic > Deep... | reverse complement strand
ATCTTGTTAGCTTACAAGAAGCTTTAATTAAGTATTTAAGTTATTACAACAATGAGCGTACGCACATGGGTATTAACTACCTAGTACCTGTCCAGCTGATTCCAAGCTCTTGATTCTTTTGCGACGACCCGGCGGGTCACCCGGCGGGTCGAAAAAAAAGCCCCAGCCGCCGTGTGTAATCGGTAGCTAGGGCACGAAGTCGAAAGAGCATCACAGCACCTTGTCTCGAAGGCGGTATCGCAGGCCACGGAAGAGGTCGATCAAGCCGAGCAGAGCATAGGCGCCGAAAAAGAGCAGAATGTGAAACGTGTTCGAAGCTCTCTCCTTGAGCTCCATCTTTGAGTATCTCAGGAATTTGGGGACATTGTCGGGCAGGTCCATGACCCAGACGCAGGTGGCGTAGAAGAGACGATGGAGTTCGTTGATCAGACGATTCTTGTGGTAGATGGCGCGCATGTTTCACCTCCCAAATGGTATGTGGTTTTGTTCACTATAGTTGAAATGAAATCATTTTACTTGGTTTTTGTCAACCTTCGACTTCGGCGAGCTTAGCTCGCCTACGCTCAGGTCGCTGGCGCGACCTTCTATATTATTTGGCACATGTGATCTTGACAAAAAATCATTAGCACTCTAAAATAGAGAGTGCTAATTTGATTAATTAATAAAAAAATATGAAGTTAAAACCATTAGGTGATAGGGTGATTGTCAAACCATTACCCAAAGAAGAAACTACCAAGGCGGGTATTATTTTGCCAGAGACAGTCAACAAAGAGTCTCGTCAAGAAGGTGAAATCATTGCCATTGGCAGTGGAGAAAAAATTGTAAAATTAAATTTGGTTCTTGGCCAAAAAGTTGTTTTTTCTGAATACGGCGGTTCAGAAATTAAGATAGATGGCGTGGAACACAAAATATTAAATCATGACGATTTATTAGCGGTGATCGAATAATTAATCAGTAGAAAGTGTAAAGTAAAAAGTAGAAAGATTTTAAAATAAAAATAGTCTATCACTTTATACTTTATACTTGTAACTTTATACTAAATTTATGGCCAAGCAAATTATATTTAATGAAGAAGCCCGCGCTAAAATGAAAAAAGGCGTGGATATTTTAACTAACGCCGTTAAAGTGACTTTGGGGCCAAAAGGCAGAAATGTTGTTTTGGACAAAAGTTATGGCGCGCCAATTATTACCAAAGATGGCGTGACTGTAGCCAAAGACATTGAGCTGGAAGATAAGTTTGAAAATATTGGTGCCGAAATTGTCAAAGAAGTAGCTTCCAAGACAGCTGATGTGGCTGGCGATGGCACTACTACAGCCACTGTTTTGGCGCAGAGTATTATTGCTGAGGGCTTGAAAAATGTGACGGCTGGTTCCAACCCACTGGCCTTGAAGCGTGGTATTGATCTAGCCACTGAAGCCGTAGTCAAACATTTACAAAAAATTTCTAAGACCGTTGATAGTCAAGCTGAGATTGAGCAAGTAGCTTCTATTTCTGCCAATGACAAAGAAATTGGAAAAATCATTGCCTCAGCCATGGAAGCCGTTGGTAAAAATGGCGTCATTACTGTGGAAGAATCACAGAGCTTTGGTGTAGAAAAAGAAGTGGTGGAAGGCATGCAATTTGATAAGGGCTATGTTTCTCCTTATATGGTGACCAATGCTGATAAGATGGAAGCCGTATACAATGACCCGATGATTTTGATCACTGACCAAAAAATTTCCGCTATTCAGGATTTGTTGCCACTATTGGAAACTATGGCCCAATCTGGCAAAAAAGATTTAGTAATTATTGCTGATGAAATAGAAGGTGAAGCCTTGGCTACTTTGGTAGTCAATAAGATCAGGGGAGTATTCAATACCTTGGCTGTCAAAGCCCCGGGTTTTGGCGACAGACGCAAAGAAATGCTTCAAGACATTGCCGCCATGACTGGCGCTCGCGTAATTTCTGAAGAGCTGGGTTTAAAACTCAACAGCGCTACTATTGATATGCTGGGTTCGGCTCACAAGGTGGTGGCTACCAAAGAAAATACTACCATTGTTGATGGTCGCGGTGATCAAGAAGAAGTCAAAAAGAGAACCAAGCAAATTGAAAATGAATTAAAAAATGCTGATTCGGATTTTGAAAAAGAAAAATTGCAAGAGCGTTTGGCCAAATTGACTGGCGGTGTAGCCATTATCAAAGTTGGCGCCGCTACAGAAACTGAAATGAAAGAAAAAAAAGATCGCATTGAGGATGCCTTGGCCGCTACCAAAGCCGCTGTGGAAGAGGGCTTTGTGGTTGGCGGTGGTGTGGCTTATTTGCGTTCCATGTCTTCGATTGATGATTTGAAATTAACTGGCGAAGAAAAATTAGGTGCTGATATTTTGAAAAAAGCTCTAACCTCACCAGCCGAGCAGATTGCTAGCAACGCTGGCACTGATGGCAAAGTAGTGGTGGCTGAGATTTTGAAACAAAAAGATAATCACGGCTACAATGCCAGAGATGACAAGTTTGAAGACTTGGTGCAGGCCGGTATCATAGACCCGACCAAGGTCAGTCGCAGTGCTTTGCAAAATGCGGCATCAGCTGCTGGTATGTTTTTGACTACTGAAGCAGTGGTCACTGACTTGCCAGGTAAAGATGACAATAGTCACGGTGGTGGTATGTCAGGTATGGGTGGCATGGGCGGTGGCATGGGTATGATGTAATACTCAAAAATATCTTGAGCCGTATCGAGGGATAAAATAAATTTTGTTAAAAAATAGGTCCTTCATTAATAAAAAGGGCTTATTTTTATTGACTAAAGCGAAAAATCATGCTATAATTATATTTATGAATAGTAAAAAATATCAAATCTATTAATATACATAGGGTTTTTATTAATTTAATATTAATTATCTAAAAATTATGAAAAAACTATTTTTTACACTGATGGTGATGACCATGGCTCTGCCAGGTTTTAGTTTGGCTACTGCCCCAGCGGGCACTGCTGACAGCGGCCCAGTTGTTTGTGATATAAACAATGACGGCGCACGAAATTTAAGCGACGTGGCACTCTATGCTGGTTGCGCGGACACTTTTGATGTGAATAATGATGGTGTACACAATCTGATAGACAATGCCCTATACTCATCTAATTATCAGAGTAATTCCTGGTGTCAGACCAATTTTAGATGTTCAGCCACCACGGCCTCTAGCAATACCACAGATACTGGTCTTGCTGTTTGTGATATAAATAATGACGGCGCACGAAATTTAAGCGACGTGGCGCTCTATGCTGGTTGCGCGGGCACTTTTGATGTGAATAATGATGGCATTCATGATCTGGCGGACAGTGCTCTTTATACCTCTAATTATCAGAGTAATTCTTGGTGCCAGGCCAATTTTAGATGTGCACCAACTATTACTGACTTCTCACAATATTTAGTCATTGCCGAGAGCAGAATTACTAATATTTCAGATACAGTCACTCGTGTATATTGGCGAGCTGGTGTTGGCAGTAGTGGGGAATATCGTTATTCCAAAAATCAAAGTGAATTAAACAACTTACCATGGCGCAGCGATGGTGTCAGTAATGGTCCAGAAGTCACTGGCAATATGTTTGGTAGCCAGGTAGATTTGAGTGGCTTAGAGGCGGGGGCTACTTACTATATTCAAGTCAGAAAATTTTTAGGCACACAGTATGGTCTAGCTAAGATTTTGACCTTTGTACCTGGTAGCATGGGTTACTATACCTCTGCCTTGGACATTGCTAAAACTAGAGTAGATCAACTTGCTCTAAAGTCAGCCAGAGTATATTGGCAAGTAGTTAACATGAGTAGTGATGGTTATTATCGCTATGCAACCAGCACGGACGCCTTGGCTGGTTTGGCTTGGGTTAATACTGGTGTTTTGAATGGCCCCGAGGCCACAGGAAATTATAATGCCAGTATGGTTACTTTAAATAATTTGCAACCATTTACAAAATACTACATCGAAGTAAAATCAGTTGCTGGTGTTGCTGGTGAGGTGAGCTATAGATATGGCAATCCTACTACTATTAATTTCACTACTCTAGGTGGCGGAGTTTTGATTGATAATAAAATAAAAGTTTGCCATGTTGTAGGCAATGGTAAAACAAACACTTTGGAGATTGCTCAAAGCGCTTTGGCTGTTCACTTGGCTCACGGTGATAAAGAGGGAGTGTGCGTCGCCGACAATGGTAACAGTGTTCAAAATAGAGAACAGGAGAGAATTATGAATCAAGGAGCGGATAAAAATTTAATGAGCAGAGTTAGAGGCCGCATACTTTTGCAGGTCGAAAGTCATGGCGAAGCTTGGTATGTCAACCCCAAAGATGATAAAAGATTTTATCTAAAAGACGGAACTACTGCTTATAGTTTGATGCGTGAGGCGGGCTTGGGTATTACTAATGATGATTTAGCTAAAATACCAATTGGTTTTGAAGATCGTTTCAGTGATAATGATATTGATGGTGATGGTTTGGGTAATAAACTAGAGCAGGGCTTGGGCACTGATATAAATAAATCCGATACCGATGGTGATGGTGTCAGTGATAGGGCTGAAATTTTGGCCGGCACTAATCCTTTGGGAACTGGTGTTTTGAGTAGTGATAATGCATTGGCCAACAGGTTAAAAGGTAAGATCGTGCTTCAAGTGCAATCCCGCGGTGAGGCTTGGTACATCGATCCAAGTGACGGTAAACGTTATTATATGAGAGACGGTGAGGCCGCTTATCAGATTATGCGCTTCAGATCTTTGGGTATTACTGATAGCGACTTATCAAAAATTGCTCAATAATTTTTAGCACTATATTTTGAAACCCTCATTTTGAAAAGTGAGGGTTTTGGTTTTGCTGCAATTTCTGTTATAATATAGAAGTAAAAAAAGCCTATGATGCAGGGAAAAATTGAGCAAGTGGAAATTGATGGTAAAGTTGTTTCCATCCACGAAGAGATTTGGGTAGCAGATTTTGGCTTACCAGAAATAGAGCATGAGCTTAAAGAAGAAGTCGTCAAACTCAGGCCAAAAAATGTGAGAAATTTTAGTTGGGTTTTTTCTTCTCTGCTAGTTATTTTACTTATGGTGGTAGGCGAGTATCTGCTCTGGTCATTGGGCATCAAAAATTTTTGGCCGATCTTGACCATCACGATTGTGACCTGGATTTATCGTTTGTTAGTACTACTTTTGTGGCTATACTTGGGCTATTACCAGTGGAGTTTGAATCGGGAAAAAATAGTAGCCGTGGCTTTTTCTGGTGTCATTGTGGCTAGTATTTTGGTGGCTATTATGAAAGTAATGATGATGCCCGAGGCCTGGGCTTGGCTCAATATTTTAGTCGAGCCAATTTGGGCTTTGTTTATGGTAGCGATAATAAATTTAATATTTTTTAAATTAAATAAAAAGTAAAAATTATGGAAAAAATACAAATAAACAAGCACGATGTTGAGGAGCACAAAGTAAGTGCGGCCATGAGCTATGTGGGGATTTTATGCTTATTTCCCCTGATGTTCAAAAGGCATTCGCCCTATGCGCATTTTCATGCCAAGCAGGGACTACTTTTGTTTTTATTAGAAATAGTCTGCGCCGCTTTTTTCCCTTTGTTGTGGCCAGTATTTATTTTGGCAATTTATTTTGCCGTGCGTGGCATCAGCCAGACTTTGCATGGTAAATATTGGCGCCTGCCTATTTTAGGACGCTTTGTTGAGAAGTTAAACGTTTAATAAATAATAAAATTTTTGCCACACGGCTGGCTGATATTTATTTGTGCCGTCATTTTTTAATCTAGAGATTTATGTCAAAAAAATTTATTTTGTGGTTCAATGAAATTGGTATCAAAGATATACCCATTGTCGGTGGCAAGAACGCTTCACTGGGCGAGATGTATCGCAAGTTGACGCCAGTTGGTGTCAAAATTCCCAATGGCTATGCAGTGACAGCCGCCGCTTATGATTATTTCTTGGACAGCAGTGGCGTCAAAGATAAAATAAAGAAAATTTTGAAAGATTTGGATACTGGGGACATGAAAAATTTGTCTGAGCGTGGTGCTCAGATTAGAAAAATAATATTGCAAGCCGAGTTTCCTGATGATTTGAAAAAAGAAATTATAAATCATTATCATCAGCTTTCTCAGCAATTCAAGACGGTCAATACTGACGTAGCTATTCGCAGTTCAGCCACGGCCGAAGACTTGCCTGATGCTTCTTTTGCTGGACAACAAGAATCATATTTGAATATCAAAGGCGAAAAAGCCCTACTTGATGCTTGTCGCAAGTGTGTGGCTTCTTTATTTACAGATCGGGCTATTTCTTATCGCACGGACAAGGGCTTTGATCACTTTTCTATCAAGCTTTCGATCACCGTGCAGAAAATGGTGCGCTCGGACAAAGCTAGCTCGGGCGTTATGTTTTCGATTGACACCGAGTCAGGATTTAAAGACGCGGTTTTGATCAACGCTACTTATGGCTTAGGAGAATACATTGTCAAGGGCAAAGTCAATCCGGATGAATATTATGTCTTCAAACCGACTTTACTAAAGGGCTTGAATCCGATTATTAGTCGCCGTATCGGGTCAAAAGAACAAAAATTAATTTACAATTTTGCCGGCAGCACTCACGCTACTGTTGATATGAAAGTGCCAGCCAAAGACAGGCACAAATTTGTTTTGACTGACAAGGAAGTAATTCGCCTGGCTAAGTGGGCAGTGATTATTGAAAAGCACTACAACAAAGCCATGGACATGGAGTGGGCCAAAGATGGTCTGACTAATCAATTGTATATTGTGCAAGCCCGTCCGGAGACTGTACGCTCACAAGATGATCCTACCAAGCTCAAAGAATATATTTTGCAAACCAGTGGTAAAGTGTTAGCCGAAGGTGCTTCAGTGGGTAACATGATAGGTCAGGGACCAGCTCATGTGATAAAAAATGTGGCCGAAATTGGTAACTTCAAACAAGGTGAAGTGTTGATTACCGAAATGACTGATCCAGATTGGGAGCCGATTATGAAAAAAGCCGCGGCTATTGTCACCAATGCTGGTGGACGCACTTGTCATGCCGCGATTATTTCTCGTGAGCTAGGCATCCCTTGTGTGGTTGGCACAGTTGATGCTACGGAAAAAGTCAAAAACAAACAACCCGTGACCATCAGTTGTGCTGAAGGCGAGCGTGGTTATATTTATAATGGCTTGTTGAAATTTCAAATCAAAGAAACTGATTTGAAAAAAATAAAAAGAACTCGCACCAAAATTATGATGAATATCGGCAATCCAGAAATGGCTATGGCCCAGAGTTTTATTCCCAATGATGGCGTGGGTTTGGCTCGTGAAGAATTTATTATTACTTCATACATCAAAATCCATCCTTTGGCTTTACTCAATTTCCATAAATTGAAAAATAAAAAAGCTAAGCGCGAGATTGAAAAATTAACCGCGGCTTATCCGAATAAAACACAATTTTTTGTGGATCGACTAGCCGAAGGCGTGGCGAGAATTGCTGCTAGTTTTTATCCCAAAGATGTAATCGTTCGTTTGTCAGATTTCAAATCCAATGAATATGCCAATTTGATTGGCGGTACCGAGTTTGAGCCAGTGGAGTCCAACCCCATGATTGGCTGGCGGGGAGCTTCTAGATACTATGATCCCAAATACATAGCGGCTTTTGAGTTGGAGTGCAAAGCCCTAGTTAAAGTCCGAGAAGACATGGGTTTGAGGAATTTGAAAATCATGGTGCCATTTTGTCGGACTATCGAGGAAGGCAAAAAAGTTTTGGCCATCATGGCCAAACACGGCTTGAGGCGGGGAGTGGGTGGTTTGGAGGTTTATGTTATGTGTGAAATACCATCCAATGTAATTTTGGCTGAAGAATTTTGTCAGATATTTGATGGCTTTTCTATTGGTTCCAATGATTTGACTCAGCTTACTTTAGGCGTGGATCGCGATTCACAAATTGTGGCTCATGTTTATGACGAACGTAACCAAGCCGTCAAATCTTTGATCAGCCAAGTAATCAAGACAGCCAAAAAGAATAAAAGAAAAATTGGTATTTGCGGACAAGCGCCATCTGACTTTCCAGATTTTGCGCAATTTTTGGTCAGAGAAGGTATTGATTCAATTTCTTTGAATCCCGACACAGTGATCAAAACCACTTTGGCTATCAAGCAAGTTGAAAGTCGGAAAAGAAAATAATTTTAATTTTGTTATTTGAAAATCAGTGATTTGTTTTTTACAATTAGCTGATTTTTATTAATATGCCAAATTCAGAAACACCAGAAAAAATTATTCCAACCAAGGAAGTGGATGACACGGCTGTCAGTTTGGCTTTGCCTGAAAACTATATTGCTGAATGGCAGGAAAGGGGTTTGGAAAAACAGGCCGAAACTTACGAAGCTGTGACAAGAATCTGTCGGGCCGTTCAGGAAGCTGGCGGACGCGCTTTGCTGGTTGGCGGTAGTGTGCGAGATATATTGCTCGATGTAGAATCAAAAGATTTTGATATTGAAGTCTATGGTTTAGAAGCAGATAAATTGGAAGGTTTATTACGACCTTTTGGTCGTTTAGGGGAAGTGGGAAAAGCCTTTAGCGTTCTTAAACTTTCTATCAAAGACGGCTTTGAGATTGATGTGTCATTACCGCGTCGCGATTCAAAAACTGAATCAAAGCGTGGAAGGGGCATTTCCGCACAGTCTGATCCTTATATGTCAATATCCGAGGCAACACGGCGTCGTGATTTTACCATCAACGCTATTTTAGCTGATCCATTGACTGGACAAGTATTTGATCCATATCACGGAATAGATGATTTAAAAAATAAAACTTTGCGGATTGTCGACGAAAAAACATTTTCCGAAGATCCAGTTAGAGTATTGCGAGCCATGCAAATGATTGGTCGCTTTGATTTGACTATGGATGAGGATAGTCGTCGAGTGATGAGCAGCATGGCTGATAGTTTAAAACATTTATCAGAGGAGAGAATTTATGAAGAATGGCGTAAGCTTTTGTTAAAATCCGATAAACCATCAAGGGGTTTGCAAGCCGGTGTGGAGCTAGGCGTTTTTAAAGAGTTGCATCCAGAATTTTTAGCTTTGCAGGAAACGCCACAAGACCCCAAAATTCATCCGGAAGGTAATGTCTGGGAGCATACTTTGTTGGCGGTTGATGAAATGATGGACATTGCTAGGCGAGAGAAATTAACTGATCAGGAAATATGGCCTTTGATGCTGGCTACTCTGTGTCATGATTTGGGTAAAGCAAAAACAACCGAGGAAAAAGACGGAAAAATAATTGCTCACGGTCACGATTTGGCCAGCGTTGGTTTGACTAAAGTTTTTTTAGACAGCATCAGGGTAGATGGGGCCACAGAAGCACGAGTTTTGCCTTTGGTGCGTCATCACATGAGACCGATGTATTTGTATAATGACATGTTGCAAAATCGTGAAATAAAAGATGGTGTTTTTCGTCGTTTGGCTAGAGATTTGGCGCCGTCTAGTATCAGAGAGTCAGCTTTTTTGTCAGAAGCTGACTATCGAGCTACTCGAAGAGAAGATAAGGAAAAGATAAAAGAATTAGTTGAGTGGTTGATAGCTAAAGCTGAAAGTATTGGCGTTGATCGACAAGTGGCGCCAGAGATAATGTGGGGTAGAGATTTTTTGCAAATGGGCTTTGCCCCTGGTCCAGAGATTGGGCGCTTGATATATTTGAGTAGAGAATTGAGAGATAATCGTGGTTTTAGTCAGGAAGATATTATTCAAGTATTATCTGGCATAAAAGACGTTACAGAGGCCATGGGTAAATTAGAAAAGTTATTATTAACAGATTAACCCCGTTAAATAAATTTAATTTATTGGGGCATAAAAATAAACCAAAAAAATAATTATAACAATTCAATTTTTTAATTATTATTAATTAAATTTAATTTTTATCGAGCTGGACCCGATAAAAATTATTTAACGGGGTAAAATATGAAAGGATTTATAAACTTTATTAGAGAGCAGGGAGTTGTTGGGTTGGCTGTTGGTTTCATACTTGGTGGCGCTATTTCCAAAGTAGTTTCTGGTTTGGTCAATGATATTATCAATCCCTTGATTGGTTCATTGCTAGGTGGCGCCAATTTAGATCAATTAGCTTGGCAGCTTGGTGAAAATAAAATTATGTTTGGCGCTTTTGTGAACACAGTGATAGATTTTATTATTGTTGCCTTGGTTGTTTATTTTGGTGTCAGAATTTTGAAACTGGATCGCTTGGATAAGAAAAAAGAATAAACTTGTAAATAATTTTTTTAAGCACAGCTCATTGACTAATACGTGAGTTTCGTTTATATTGTACTAGGTTTATTTAATAGGGAGAGGTCGCATATCCCGCTTGCCCCGCGCTGCGGGGCGGGCGGGAAAAGCGTAAATAATATTTATAATATGGAGAGGTCGCATAGTGGTCTAGTGCGCTCGCTTGGAAAGCGAGTAGGGAGTAAAATCCCTCGCAGGTTCAAATCCTGTCCTCTCCGCCACTCGATTCGTTTTTTGCTTAGCAAAAAACTCACTCGTGGTCTCCGGTGCTTTTCAGCACCTACGACCATTTTCGTATCATGAATCGAGTGTCTTGAGCGAGCGTAGCGAGTCGAGAGACATGTCATACTTTCAACCCGTCGGGTTGTTTTTTGTTTGACCAGAAGCGCATAATTAATTATAATAAACAAATAATATAATCTATAAATGGTTAATCAAAAAACCATAAAATCATACATAAGCTTGTTAATTCTGGCACTAATTGTGATAGTACCGCTTTTTATTTTGTATACAGACGTACCTTTTAGCCGATCGTTTTATCCTTGGCCAGTTTTGTTTTCCACTTTAGGTAAATTATCTGGGCTGTTGGGCTTATCGATTTTTTCTTTAGCGCTTCTGATGTCTGCTCGTTTTGTCTGGCTGGACAAGCTTTTTTATGGTTTGCCAAAAGTCATCAATATTCATCGTTGGCTCGGTACAATTTCCTTTACTTTTATAATTTTGCATCCTTTATTTTTGGCAGCCAGCCGTTTGTCAGTTTCTAATCAAGCGGCTTTTGGTATTTTTACTAATTGGTCTCAAACCGCTTATCTTTTTGGCTATATTTCTCTTCTCGTATTTATGGCTTTAGTGTTGATGACTTTTTTTTGGCGCCTGCAATATGAAAAATTAAAATCTTTGCATAGTATTTTGGCCGTACCATTGATGATTGGCGGTGTTCACGCACTACTAATAGACAGCGATATAAAAAGCATTCCGTTGTTAGCCATTTATTATATTTTGTTAATATCAATTAGTGTTTTGCTCTATTTAGTTAGATTATTTTTGGTTGGTTATGCTATAAAATCTAGACGTTTTGTAGTGAGTAAAGTTGAACAACTAGGTACTAGTATAGTCAGCATCACGTTTCAGCCAGATAAAAAAATAATTGACGTCAAGCCAGGGCAATTTATTTTTGTCAGCTTTCCTGATATAAAAAAAGGAGAGGAACATCCTTTTTCAGTGGCTCAAATTTATCCAGATCACAGCTTGACTATCATGGCCAAGAATCTTGGTGCTTATACGGCCAAGCTGGCAAAACTCAAGGTTGGTAGTGTGGCCGTGCTTGATGGACCTTATGGTAGTTTTGGCGACAACTTAGATCTCAATTATCATCAAATTTGGCTGGCAGGAGGCATTGGCATCACTCCTTTTGTGAGTTTGGCTCAGTCCTTGGGTGTCAAAAAAACTGGCGCCGGTGTTGTGGATTTATTTTATATAGTGACTTCGGAAAAAGATTTGGTGGCACTTGATATTTTTCAGCAGGCCCAAACAACTTATCCGCAATTTAAATTGAATATTTATATATCCGATAAAGAAGGGCGCTTTGATTTAGAAAAGTTAGGAAAATTTGTTGCTGATATTAGGGCTTGCCATTTTTATATTTGTGGGCCAGTAGGCATGATGTCGGCTTTGACCAGTGCTTTGCTAAGAACAGGTATTCCGAAAAAAAATATAAATCCCGAGGCTTTTAAAATGTTATAATAAATATATTCATCCCGTTAGAAATTCACGGGATAATATTTAGAAATATGTATAAAAATTATTTAGCAAAATTTTACTTTAGTTATAAAAAGTTTAATTATTTAAATTTCTAACCGGATGAATAAAATAATAATTATAGCGGTATTTATCTTTTGGGGAGCAGTCAGCATTTTTTTTGTTAATAGTTTAGTAAGACAAAATAATGGAAGTTTAACCAACCTAGGAAATTTATTAACCAACAATCCTGCCAATATCGCGCCAGTGACATATACTCTAACTACTGCTATAGTAACCCAACACAATATGGCTTCTGACTGCTGGGTGACAGCTGGCAATAATGTCTATAATGTGACATCATATATAAAATCACATCCCGGTGGGCAATCAAACATTATTAAATATTGCGGAGGCGATATTGCCGCTGCCTTTGCTACTCAGGGTCATTCGGCTAATGCTAGCAATATTTTGGCTAGTTACAAGATCGGTATAATCGGATCAACTGTTTCTACAGATGCGGTGGCCATACCACCAGCTAACACAAATCAAAATACTAATGTGGTTGGCAATGATGATGAGGAAGAAGATGATTAAAAAATATTAGTAGTTTTAATTTTTTATAAAAAAGCTTAATAAAATAAATTAATATATATGGGCAAATATAAGTATCTTTATTTGGGAGCGTTATTAGTTGTTGTATTTCTTTTTGTGATTGTTAAGTTTAGCAACTCTGAGAATAATCAAACAAACAACCAAGGTATAGAAATAACTGGTTCCAGCTCAGCTAAAACAAATTTGTACTTATTTTGGGGCGATGGCTGTCCGCATTGCGCCAAAGAAGAAGTATTTTTGAAAAGCATTGAGTCCAAATATCCGGACTTAAGAATACAGAGGTTTGAGGTCTGGAATCATCAAAGCAATGCTAGTTTGATGATTGAAGTAGCTAAAAAACTCCAAGCTAATGTTGGCGGCGTGCCCTTTACTATTATTGGTGATCAATATTTCACTGGTTTTGATGAAAGCTATACTGCTCCTAAGATAGAAGCCAGAATCAAAGAATGTGTGGGGGGCATTTGTCCGGATTCTGTGGCTTCTATAGTGCCAGCTCTAAAAATAATCGAGGAAGCAAGTATTGATAAAAAAGATGATCCCAGCCAGCAAGATAAATCAAAAGCAGTTGGAAAAATAGACGCTGGTATATTTGGTAAGATTGATATGGCTAAGTTTTCTTTGCCAGTTTTGACAATTATCATTGGTGCTTTGGACGGCTTCAATCCCTGCGCTATGTGGACTTTGGTTTTTTTGATCAGCTTGCTGATCGGTATGCAAAACAGGAAAAGGATGTGGATATTGGGCTCATCTTTTATAGTAGCTTCAGCCGCGGTTTATTTTCTATTTATGGTGGCTTGGCTTAACATCTTTTTATTTATCGGAGTAGTAGCTTGGGTAAAAATATTGATTGGTCTAGTTGCCTTAATGGGCGCTGGCTATAGTCTCAAAGATTTTTACAAAAACAAAGACGCATCCTGTGAAGTTGGTGATGTTCAGAAAAAAAAGAAAACCATGGATAAGCTAAAGGGTTACGTTTCACATCAAAATTTTTGGTTAGCTTTGTTTGGTATCATGGCCTTGGCTTTTATGGTCAATTTGATCGAGTTATTATGCTCAGCTGGCTTTCCAGCAGTTTATACTCAGATGCTAGCCATGAATAATATGACTGGCTGGCATTATTATGGCTATATTTTACTCTACATATTCTTTTTTATGCTGGATGATTTGGTTGTTTTCTTTATTGCTATGTTTACTTTACAAGCTACTGGTTTGACCACCAAATACACCAGAGCTTCGCGATTGATTGGTGGCATTTTGATGTTGGTCATTGGCTTGCTCATGATATTTAAACCAGAAGTATTAATGAATTTTGGTAGTTAATTTAATTTTTTGATGCGGCTCAGCTCGCCACTGCATCTGCAGGGCGAGGCGGGTCGCTTTTGTTTATTTAGAATTTAAGTTAAAATTAGTTTATGGTAGCCAATGTTAAAAAAGACCTAAAAAAATTATCTAAGTCGAGCAAAGCCAAAATTTTGCAGAGATTTTTTAAAACTGGTAAAGGACAATACAGCGAGGGTGACAAATTCATTGGCGTAGTGGTGCCCGACATTAGAAAAGTCTCTAAACAATACTCTGATTTACCGCTTAAGCAAGTCAGCGAGTTGTTGCATTCTAAAATCCATGAAGAACGCCTTTGCGCTTTATTAATTTTGGTTGAACAATATAAAAAGGGGGATAGCAAAAAACAGAAGCAAATTTTTGGTTTGTATTTAAAAAATTATAAATATATAAATAATTGGGATTTAGTAGATTTGACAGCTCCACGTATAGTGGGCGCTTATTTGGCTGATAAACCAAAAAATATTTTGTACAAATTAGCCAAAAGCAAAAATCTTTGGCAAAGGCGTATAGCTATTTTAGCAACTTTTCAATTTATTTATTACTGTCAATCTAAAGAAACTATAAAAATAGCCAATATTTTGCTACACGATAAGCACGATTTGATCCAGAAAGCCGTTGGTTGGATGCTGAGAGAAGTTGGCAAGCGCTGTGATGAGCAGATTTTGCTTAATTTTTTGGATAAAAATTATAAAACAATGCCTCGCACTATGTTGAGGTATGCGATTGAAAGATTGTTAGAAAAAAAGAGGCAACATTATCTAGGTAAAAAAAATAGCACCAGTCGATTGCTTAAATTTTTTGCTCTCTTGTTTTTTCTAGGTCTGCCATTTTCGGCGTGGGCTAGCGGAGAGTTGATGTTTTCACCAAATGACTATAATCTTGATCATACAGTCAAGCCGGGTGAGATATGGGATATAAAAAATTTATTATTGGTTAACATTGGTCAGCGTGATTTAGATGTGGAGCTAGCGGCTTATTTTAGCGATGATCAAAAAGATGTTTTAAAAATTGATGTAAAAAATGTCAGCCTAGAAATGGGCAAGGCCAAAAATATTGATTTAGCGTTTACTATGCCCCTAGACATGAAAGCTGGCTATTATAAGGGGCAGATTGTGGCTGTGACCGCCATTGATCAATTAACAAAAAGTGAGGCCAGTGAAGTGCGGATGAATTTAAACTTTGTGGTAGAAAAAAATAATTATTTCCAAGCTTTAGTTGAAAGGTTAAAATCGCAAGCTAAATTTAATGGTTTAACCCTCTATTTATCAGCGATTTTGTTTGTTTTGTGGTTTGGGTTTTTTGTTTTTATAACATTAAGAAAAATAAAGAGGAGAATCAAAGAAAAAACATGATTTTATAATAAATTTTAGCAATTTTTAGCCACCAATTAGCGGTGGTTTTTTGTTAGAATTAATGTTGATGATTTATTATGAGATTTTTTTACTTTGTGTTATAATATAGCTAGTTAAAAAATAAAAAATAATAAAATTTTTGTATTTTTATGAATAGACATCTACTTCCCTCGTGGCGACTAAAACCATCTATCCGCCACAGAAAAACAATTATTAAAATTCTAGAATTTATACTTTATTCATTGGTCTGGTTAGCTAAGATAGTCGGTTCAATATTAGTGCTAGTTGGCTATCTATTGTCAGTAGTTTTGGTTTTTATATTCAAAAATTGTTGGCGTTTTATAAAATGGTTGGCTCCAATGGTTAAAGAGTTTATTGTCGAGGACTTAGGGCCATTTTTGAAAAATTTTTTCCGTTTTTCTTGGAAATATTTGAGTCGTTTTTATTATTTTATCAAAGAAAAAGCCCCAGCTTTAGAAAAAGGTATGCGTTTTATAGCCAATGCCTTGGCTCAAGCGGTATTTTATATTTTTAAAGCGCTATATTTAATTATTTTTTATTTATTAAAAATTGTCTGGTACGCGACAATTGTTTTTTATGTCAAATTTTTAGGATTTTTTGGGGCTAAAGCGGTTAGTTTATTTGCCAGTCCCAAGTCACTGAAGATTAAATTTAACTTTAGGGTTAAAGAATTTAAATTGTTTATGTTGTGGCTAGCTAAGCCATTTATTAAATATATTCCTCAAACATACGAAAAAAAGATATTACCCAAAGGACGCGAAGTTCAGGAGGCCATGTCACCGGTCATTGGTTTTGGTGATTTTAAGAAATTACTCAGGGAGCCAAATCAATTGTTGTTGAGGCGAGCGATGGCTGGCTGGATGATTTTCTTTTTGGTTATTTCCACACTAGGTGTGGCTTCTTTAACTCCACTTTTTGAGTGGCTTTTTAGAGATCGGACACCAGCTTATGCTGCTACTTTCACTGGCTTGGTAAAAGTTTCTGGGCAAACTACCACTTTAAGTGGTTCAAATTGGCTGACGGCTTTGGCTTATTCTGGCGACGGCGTCAACGGTGATGCTGAGTCTGGCAATTTTAACCCAATCAATCCTGGTGGCACGACTGATGGTAGTGCTGGTGGACAGGCAATTGGGTATTTGGCCTTGGCAGCCAATGCTACTTTGGCCACCTCACAGTTTATTGGTTTCAAACCCAATGCCAGCGCTGATTTGTCTGGCATTATGTTATCCATGGAAAATCCGACGGCTACTTCTTTATCAAATCCGGATATTTTGGTTGAGCTTTTGGAGTTTCCGACAGCTAGTTGCACTACCTCTTGCACGGGATATGTTACCGGCACTCAGGGTGCTTACAACTACCCAGACGATACAATAGTGTTGCGCAAAACTATTTGGCAGTTCAATCAGGCCTTGTCTGGTGAAAACTTGACGCCAGGAAATTTTGGGCATGCTATGATTGATTTTCGTTTTGATCCAGCAGTGGGTGTATTGACCACCAAACATTACGGTATTCGTATTAGCAACTTTGGCGCTGGCGCTCCTGTTTTTGGTACTTGGGCCGCTAATGCTCCTTATGGTAATTTTCCTACAGTTGATGGCACATTGAGAACCATTGGTGTTACTGATATTGCTGGCGCCAGCGCTCCAACCGTGAATATGCCTTTGGTTTTGACCGGTAATTCTAGCGCTGCTGGTTTGCTTACCGCTATGGTAGCTGGCAACTCAGCAGCTGGTACTGGTATGCCGACAGTAAGGCGTACCGAAAATCAACACTGGACTGCCACTTATTCTTCGGCCAGCTCAAATTGGACATTGGCTGGTTCTGTTTCCGGTACCCAAAGTAGAAAATTAACTACCCCAGCCACTGGTGGTACAGCAGCTTCCTGGGTCAACGATGGAGTACCATTTACTACCCTGACTGCTAATTCTACGGCGACAACTAGGTTGTGTGTGGCTTCAATAACTGGTTTTGCTGCTAATCAAACAATAAACTTGTGGGATTCCAATACAACCACTGTTTCCTTAACCGTAGCTTCAGTAAATGAGGTTGATTCTAATTGTTCGGGCGGTGCTTCTATTATCACCACAGCCGCCACAGTGATTGGTTTTACTACTGATAAAAATGCTAGTATAGCGCAAGCTACGTGGAAACAAAGAATAGTCCAGGGAGCCATAACCACATTGACAGCAAATTCTACAGCCACTACTAGAGTCTGCGTGGCTAGTATTGCTGGATTTACCGCGGCTGTTGGTACTTCGCCCAGTGTCGCGATTTGGGATAATAATTCCAATGTCGTTGTTACTCGCTTTATTTCGACAGTAAATGGCACAGATGTTAATTGTGGCGGTGGGCCATCACTTATTTTGGACGCAGCTTTTGTCACTGGTTATAACACAGCAGATAATGCTCAGATAGCTGAAATTTCAGCTAACATGTCCGTTAGTACTCCGGCTGATGGTGCGGTAATGAAATGGACCACATTTAATCATACTCAAAATCCAGCAGGCACTACAACTCTTTTAGCGCGCACCACATCCGTGTTGTTGTTTTATGCTAAAATGGAAGCTTTGGCAACTTCGCTTGTTCGTTATCCTTTTTTAAGCAATAGACACATTTTCTTTGTGGCCTACGGTACGGGTAATACCGCAGCCCCAGCTGATGGTGATCTTATAATAGTTGGTAATGGAAAAGCTGATCCAGATACGGGTGATGCCTCGGCTTTAACAAATGATCTTAACTGGTCTAGCAAACAAGAGCACGTGGTAACAATAGATCGTGATTGGGACGCGGCTATGGCTTACACCGGTAAGTCAGGTGATGCCATCAATGATGGTGCAGGCACGCGTACCAACTACTCGGCTTATTCACAAAATGGCGGTTGGATATCAGCGGTTGTTTGCCCCGGTTCCAAGCTAAATGTTGATACCAGTGCTAACAAGCATTATCGCCTGACTATCCCTGGCAAAATATTAGTAGATTCCGATGCTTCAGTGGCCTTTGGTCAAAGTGGAGCGGCTATTCCCGCTTCGTCTCTGGTAGATATATATTGGGATAATGTTAGTCCAGCAGTCAATACAAATTTAAATGCTGACACAGCCGTTAGCGCTACTTTGACAGTAATTTCTACTACTGGTTTTAACCCCGGTGATACTATTATAATTGACGATAATGATTCTTTACCCACAACTAGAATAGTAGCGGCTGTTGAAAATGCGACAACGCTTACGGTCACAGCCAACTTGGTTGTGGGCTATACTACGGGGCAAAGTGCTTTTGTGGCCAAGGGACCAGCTACCGAATTACCTACTGGAGCTGATAGGCGAGCGGGTATTTATACTATGACTGGCGCTATTACGGCTACTCAACAAAATGCTCGCGCCGGGCGTACAAATCTTTATGTTGCTGGCTCAGACGCTTTTCGGACCATGAAAAGCGACTTAGCTGTAGATATTGATGGTAATATTGACACGGGTTTCTTGGGTAACAATTCCGCTGATGCTGGCAATACTTGGGTAGATGTCAAGGATAATGTAGTGGGTAATTGGCAGCCACTGGATAACATAGCTGTCGCTGGCGCTACCAACCAAGCAGTTGATAACAATTTTTCATCTTTACGGATGGGAGCCAATGATGATGGTAATCAGTTTCCAGTTTGGACAGGACTAGCTACCGCTGGTGGACGTAATTCTTTGCCCACACCAAATATGGAAGTGGCAGAAATTGGCACCATACCCCTGACTGATATTTATAATAATAATGGTACAAGTGGTTTTTCTGGAAACTATGCTACTACATCAGCTTGGACCATGTTTGTGGATGGGGCCAATCCAACAGTAGAGGCTGATGATGCTATATATTTTGGCGATCAAGGTAGTAACATGATTTATTCTTTGGAGTTGAATATGGGTGTAGCCATGGATGCTAGCGCTTCCTTGTCATGGCAATTTTATAATGGCGCTGGCTGGACATCTTTTACACCCCGCGATGCTTATAAATACCAAATGCGTACCGGACATTCCGTGCCATTGTCAGCCAATACAACTATAAATTCTTATACTGTGTCAGTGACCTCTGGCAATCAAGCTAACTTTGGTGTTGATCAAGTAGTGATGATTGACGATAATAATTCTGATCCTATTTATCGACGCATTAGCGTAATCGCCGCTGGCGTTATTACCTTTACCGAGCCGGTGCCCTTGGGCTATACCACGGATCAAACAGCAACAATCAGCCGATTGAATGGCGGGCAATGGAAGTCTTTTAATCCTAGTAATTTTTTGACGGAAAATGGCGCTACTAACAATCGTCGTATTTTATCCTGGACACCAAATGATTTGACTGGCACTCCGGCCAAGACAACTGTTAATGGAGTTAATGCTTATTGGGTTAGATTAAAAGTTGATTCAGTCAGTTCTTGGACCACCTCTCCGACCAACCAGACCACTCCTATGGGCATGAGTGGTATTGAGAGACTTTCCTCTGGAGCCATCACCGTGTCTTCTGGCGTGCAAGAAGCCAAGATTGGCGCTGTGACACCAGGAGCCACCTATAATCCCAATGAGCAGTATATGTTGGAATATGGTAATTCCCCAGGTTGGGTAGAGGTGCAAAGAATGGCCAGTACAGTAAATGTTTTGCCGTCGGCTCCTTATATTTGGCACATCAGTGACGGGACATTAAATATCAATGAAACAAATCAAGCCAACATAGCTTTGCATAATAGCTATGGAAGTTTGAGTGATGGCGATTATACCATCAAAGCATTGGTGTATATGGATAATGTGGAAGACGGTAGTAATAGGAAATTAGGTCTTACTTTTAGGCAAAGTATTGATGGTAATGGCTATGCCGCTTTGATTAACAAAACTAACGCAGTCAATACCATTGGTTTATATACTACCTTGGCAGGTGTGCCGACAGTAATTGGCTCAGCTTTTTCCAAGGCCTTTGCCACTTCTGCTTGGTATTGTCTCAAAGCGCAGGCCGTAGGCACCACTCTCAATGCTAAGTTTTGGGCTACCACAGATTGTGATACTGATCCGACCGAAGGGTCGTGGGATACTTCTCAGACGAATGCCACCTACGCAGGTGGTCGCTTTGGTGTTTATGCTGGTGCTGGTTCGGCTGGTGTGGGTAATAAAGTAAAATTTGATAATTTAAGCACGGACCTTGGTTTTTCTGATAATTTTAATAATACTGGTTCTTGGCGAGTGACCGGAGAAAGTGCTGGTCTGATAGGCACGGCTTATCCGAGTGTTCCTTTTACTAGCAGTTATCTTAATTTTATTATCAAACACAAAGGTGGTTGGAATGGCGTAGTAAATCCGGAAATAGGGGATAAGATATATATTGGTTCTACGGCTATTAGAAATAGTTTTGGTCTTGATAGTAGCGTGCCAATTACTACTGGTGTCAATACCAAATATGAAGTTTGGGATTTCGAATGGAACCCTACTAGTGGTAAATATGATGTCACTGGTAGTGCTACTGGTGCTGCTGGTACGGCTACGGCAGGTAGTACCTATACATCGCCAAATAGTGAAATCTCTTTGCGTATAAATTCTGGCACACCGACTGGACCAAAATTTGGCGCGCGTCAATTGCTCTTGCAGGATAACATGCGACGCAATACTGGTTCTTGGACTGGTCAGAATGGCATAGGTAGCGCGGTGATGATAGCTCCAGCATTTACTTTGACTGGTAGCGCGGTGCCAACTAGGTATAATATTGAGGCCCAAAGTGGCACAATTACCACCAGACAAAATGGCACAATTGATTTTTGGTTCAAGCCCTCTTATAACGGTTATCCAGCTACTAGCACGCATCCTTATGGTATGTATTTGCTTGATCAAGCCAATGTTGCTCAGATAGATACTGATCGTTTATTTATCAGGCACATAAATACTTCCAGTTCTACCCCAGAAGGTTTCTTGGAAGTTGGCCTGTATGCCGCCGCTGCTCAAGGTACCTTGTTAAGGCAAGCATTTTCAGCTACCGCTGGTACTTGGTATCATTTTCGTTTGGCTTGGGATGAAACAGCTAACGCCAAAAGAGCTTGGTTGAATGGCACGGCCTTTACCATTGGTCAGGGGTCGGCTGTCGGTACTAGAGGTATAAACGCTGGTTTGATTAAGCTCGGTAATCGTTATGATTTTGCTGCGCCTTTTGATGGCGCTTTGGATGAGTTTGCGATTTTTGATAATTCTATCAGTACTTCGGCCACTGACTGGGGTAACTTTACACCACCAACCAGCGCTTGGGTGGGAGGTGAGACTGTCGGTACTGGCTACGCGACTAGTACTGGTATTAATATTTTTCGCGCTAGTTTTGACGCGGCCATGAATCCTCAAGAGGGTTTTGTTTGGGCAGACTATGCCTATGGCAATCCAGCCATGATTTTTACCAACGGTGCTGATACGGGCAATGATAGAATAAGAGTTGTGACCTATCCGGATCGCACAAGAATATGGGTGGATAATACTGGAGAAAAATACACACCATCAGCTAGGATAAAGTTTGGTTCTGGTTTTCTAGAAAATGGTACAGCGGCCACTTTGGCTGGCTGGTCAAATAATTTTACTTTCCATCACAAGGCCAAGCGGGACTCTACTTCAGCTCCTTACAATTCGCCAGTGTTGAATCTCAAGCGTAGTATACACATGTGGTCGGATGAGGAAATAAATGCTACCGGTGCCACAGTGGCCACGCCCATACACATGGGCAATGCTTTTGGTACAGTAGCTGTGGGTTTGTCAGGTTTAGCGAATCTGAACGTTAGTCATCTTTCTACTGAGAATCAGTATAGTAATTTTTCTATAATGAACAATCCTTATACTTCCACATTGGTCAAACCAACACAGACAGTCAGTAAGTCAGTATTTTATAATTATTATGATCGTGCTTATACGGTATCAGCCAAAACTCAAGGCACTAATACTGTGGGAGCATATTTTGTGACCACCAACTTTGGCGCCACTACTTTAGGCACTGGTTATAATGCTACAGCTTCACAAAACGTTGGCATTGATGGCAGTATATTTATGGGATGTCGCAACACTAATGCGGCTTTGACCTCGGCTAATGGTGCGGCTTCTTTTGTGTCTGGACGTTTGTACACTATTGCTAATAGCCAGTTTTATAATAATGGTGTGACGGGTATTACTAGCGGAGCAGTTAATTTAAATAGTGGCGTAGCCAAAATGACTATCGCTAACAATATTTTTTCAGTAAATAATTTTGGTATACGGCTCAATGGTAATTCTTTCCTCACGATGTCTGATAATGTTTTTGATGGCTCGGTCTCGGATACTGTCACCTTAAATCAAGCTGGATATGGCGCAGGAATCAGCGTGGCCCAAACCACGGCCAATGTGGGTATTATGGATAGTGGTAGTATTTTTGGTCGTGGTTCTTGGAATGAGGCAGATATTAGTATACCAGCTAATACCACTACTTTTGAAGCAGAATCATTGATGCAATTTACCGGCTCTAATACTCAATTATTAAGTCCGGTTTTGTTTGGCATGGCCGATTATAATAATATGTCTAGGATACCAGAACATTTTTATGGTCTGACTATCCCCGGAGCTGATATTCGCGGCAATTATTCTAGCTCGACTAAAGACATAGTTAATTTTACCACTTTTGGTAATATGCGAACTTCCGGGTTAGGTCTCAATGATTCCACTGCTCACACAGCTAGTGGTTATGCGTGGCGTCTGGATTCGCTGAATCCTGATGCGCCACTTGAATATACAGCCAAAGTCATTGGTGTGGCTAACCAGCCACTAGCCATTACGGGCTATATGAATATCAATAGTTATTATGGGTCTACTAATTTACCGACAGTTACCTTATCTGGTCTGGGTATGACTGGTGCCAACCTTACTTGGACAGCACAAGACACGGCTAATGATTGGCAACAGTTTGTGGTGTCTGGTACGCCTACAGAGTCAGCTATTGCCGATATAAAATTTTCCGTGCAGTCAGCTTTTGTGGCCGCTGATTCTGGCACCAGTGAAATTATCGATGATTCCTTGGGTAATTATTTGCCAATCATTGTTGAGGATGTTGATAAAAGTTGGACCACCAATCAATGGGTCGGCTATAAATTTAAAGACGCTAATGGTAAGATATTTGATATTGTAAAAAATACTGCCCAGTTATTGTATTTGAAGGGTAGTGGAGTAGTGCCACATCTTTTAAGTACCACTCTGACCAATGCCACGATGGGTGATTATATTATTTTTAGACAGCCATCGGTGTACATAGATGATATGGCTGTTTTATCGGGTACAGTAGATACTGGTACTTTGGATTTTCATTCTTCTGGTCAACCAGTGGTGCCGTGGTTGTCAACTGGCTTGACGGCTACTAGTATTTGGGGAGCACAAGTGGGGTCATTTGCTGATATTGATGGATCTTTTGGGCAACTTTTAAATGATCGCTTGGCCATCAAGCGGGGCTTGGTCAATGATGTGGCCGCTTCAGCCACTGTCTTTGTGACAGACATGACACAAGCCACTTCTAATTTTTATCAAAATCAAATGGTGGTTATGATGAGTGGCCAGAATGCTGGTATTGCCCGTAGAATTTCTAGCTACAATGGCGCCACCAAAGCAATTACGGTGGATGCGGCCATGCCTTATGCGCCAGCTTTCAATGATGAATTTATTATTTTAAGTTATTATTCTAGCGCTACTGGCGGTGGCGGGGCGACTGCCCAAGAAATATGGGAGTACAATGTTCGTCGTTTGACTGACGCTACTTTGAATAGTGGCTCCTTGGCTACTTTGGCTGACATACAGGCCTTAAATAATATTTCAGCGGCTGATGTCTGGTCAGCTGGTGGCCGCAGTTTGAGTGGTGGAGTCACCTTATCTGATCCAGCTCAAGTCTGGAATATAGCATCAGCTTTGCTTTCTACGGGTGGTTCTATTGGCAAACTGATAGTTGATAATTTGAATGCTACTATTTCTTCTCGTGGCACTAGTAATTTGACGGCATCAGATGTTTGGAGTGAGGGCACCAGGACAATTACTAGTATTGAGAATGATGGTTTAGCCGCTTTAGCTCTTGAAATTTGGACTTATGAAACTCGCACCCTAACATCTGGCGATCTGACGGCACAACGAGTTTGGGATACACTTTTGACCTCAATCACGACTATCAATAGCATTGGCTCTTTATTAAAAACCAATATTGATACTACTATTTCTTCTCGCGCTTCATCAGCTGAGGTGACAGCGGTTGCCAATAGTTTAAGCAATTTGATAAATAATTTATTGGTCGCCCAAAAAGCCGTTGATGACCCAAGTCCCTCAACCACAGAATTTATTACCACCCTGACCAATGCCAATGATGATTTTTATAATGACGGTGTTTTGGTATTTACCTCTGGATCCAATGCTGGTCAGGTTAGACGCATTAGCAATTATGTTGGCGCTACCAAAAAATTGACTATTACTCCGGCTCTGTCGGTTGCTCCATCTAGCAGTGATACTTTTACTATTTTGGCCTCAACCGCCAATGCCTCACTTGATGCAGCCGCTATTTGGGCCTACGATGGTCGCTATTTGTCAGGCGCCGCTTTAGACTCCGGATCTTTAGCCACTTTGTCAAATATACAATCTACCGAAAGTACTTTGAGCGGACAATTAAATACGCTGATTAATAATTTAATAGTGGAACAAAAAGTGGTCAATGATGCCGGCGCTTCAGATAATCAATTTATTACAACTTTGACCAGCAACAGTAATGATTTTTATAACAACGGTGTCTTGGTTTTTACTTCTGGCGTCAACGCTGGTCAAGCGCGTCGTATTACCGATTATGTCGGGGCTAGCAAACAGGTTACTGTTTCGCCAGCTTTATCTTTAGCTCCGGTTAATGCCGATACCTTTACTATTTTAGCGCAGACAGCCAACTCGGCAGTTGATGCGGCCGCTATCTGGACCTATGGCGACAGGTATTTATCAGGTGCCACTTTAGACTCTGGTTCTTTAGCTACTTTGTCAGATATTCAAGATACGGAAACAGTTTTGGCTAGTGCTATTAGCGTCAACAGCACTAAGCTAGATAAAATTATCAATGCCTTGATTGTTTCGGAAACTTCAGTGAATGATTTGGCGCCATCAACCACAGTATTTGCTACTGCCTTGACTAATGCCACTAATGATTTTTATAAAAATAATATCTTATTGTTCACCTCGGGTTTAAATATTGGTCAGGCGAGAAGGATTATGGGCTACAATGGCACCACCAAGGCGATCACGGTCGATCCTGCTTTGGCTCTGGCTCCTGCCAATGCTGACACCTTTACTATTTTGGCCCAGACTTCAAATACTGCTACTTTGGACGCGGCTTCTATTTGGGCCTACAGTGGTCGTTATTTATCAGGAGCGGATTTAGACAGTGGGTCGCTAGCCACATTATCTGATTTGCAGTCCACTGAAACGACACTGGGTAATAGTATAGACGCGGTGAGTAACTCAGTTGATTTGTTGTCCAATGATTTGATTGCCATTCGCTCCGCTGTTTCTACAGCCGAAGTTAGCCCGACAATTTCTTTATTTGGCACAAATCTTACCAGCGCTGTCAATGATTTATATGCTCACGCACTGCTGACTTTTACTTCTGGCCAAAACAGTGGTGTAGCCAGAAGAATAGATGATTATAATGGTACAACCAAAGCCATTACAGTAGAACCAGATCTTCCCTTTGCGCCAGCTAGCAGTGACGCTTTTACTATTTTAAAAACATTAGCCGTACCAGTGACTAAGATCAGCACCATCCAGTCCGATGTGGCTGGCATCAAGGACGACGTGACTTTGATCAAGGCAGATATTGCTTTAATCAAAACTCAACTAGATAATATTGAAGCTAGCATCGCTACTCTAGAAACAAGTATTGATAATATTGAAGTTGGCTCCGGCAGTAGTACCACCAACAATACCAATGTTTACAATGTGAAGCCCGAGGAGATGTTCACAGCCATGGGTACCATCTCCAACTCCATTCAGAACATCAATACCAAACTGGGCCGTCTGGATAGCGATACTTTGAGTTCAATACTGTCCATCTCGCAGGAGAATATGACGGATATAAAATATGTGCGTAATAAATTAGCCGACTACAAAGCCGTCACCACTGTTCAGCGTCAAGTGGTTCAGCAGGCCACGGCTCCGATAGTCAGCACTTGGTACACCTCTGGTTCAGTGGATTTGAACATCATGCTTTCCAATCCAGCCAAGACTGCTCAAAAAGTGCCATTCAAGATTTATCTTCCAAAGGAAGCTAAAGTAGAGCACATTATGGATGATGGCGGTTTCAATATTCAGTACGATGTTCAGCTAGATACTTTGTATGCGGCTGGCGAGATTGAATTGGCTCCGGGTGCTTCGGTCAAAAAATTTATTAAAATGCGAGATATTTGGCAGATTGCTGAAAATGATTTGACTATAGCCAAGACGCAGGCCAATGATTTTTATAAGAAATTAGAAAAAAATCAACTTTCTTCTCAAGCTTTATTACTCAAAAATGATATTGATAGCAAAGTAGAAAAAATTCTGCGTACTCAAAAAGAAAATACTGCCTCCCCGCAAGATAAAATTATGACTTATCGAGAAAATAAAGAAAGTTTTATTAGTGTGCAGACAGAATTGGATGAATTGAAGTCACTATTGAGCCAAGCTGATGCCTCTCGCGGATTTTTGGGAGCCTTGGGTGGTATACAGACCATTTCGGTGTGGGGGATCATTATTGCTTTTGTCACCGGCTTTGGTTTGTTAGTGACCATCTTGTTCTCCATGTGGAAGCATCAAGTAGCCATAGCCAATGGTCAGATGGCCTTGCAGTCGCATATTTTGACTGGCAAGCCGCTTGATATGGAAAAAATGAATTCCTCTGGTGGGCGCAGAAAAAAGAAGAAAGCAGCAGTTAGCAAAAATAGTCCAGCCAATATAGCTAGCGTCGAAGCAAAGGCCAAAGTATCGACAAGTTTTTTAATCTATATTAAGCAATTTTTTACTCGCTTGTTCAAAAATATCAGACAAAATAAAGTCTGGCTTATTACTTTTGTTTTGATTTTTATAGTTTTGTATTTGTTAGTTGATAAATATGGTATTTTGGCTAATATTAGACAAAATTTATCAAAATATATTAAGACTGACGAACTTAGGTCAGCCAACAATGTGACCGTCGCCTCTGAAACTGACGTCAATAAGCTTGATAATATTCCTGTTTTAGCTGATAATAATATGGCTTTTAGTTTTGGTTCAGAAAGTGCCAGTTCCACTTCTAGTAGCACAGTACCCGCTACGGAAGATATTTTAATGAAGAAACAAGTTATTATTAAAGATACACCAACTGGTTGGCTCAATGTCAGGCAGGAAGCTTCCAAAGAAACAGCCGTTGTGGCCAAAGTAAGTGCCGGAGAAAAATACGACTTGCTTAGTCAAGTGGCGGCTCAGGGTTTAGAAAAATTTGGCTGGTATCAAATAGCTTTAACTGAAAATAAAGTTGGCTGGGTGTTTGCTGAATATGCTGAAGAACTAAAATAGTTGTTAATGAAAAAAATTATGGTTAAGAAAATTTACATATTGATTGCGCTTTTGGTGTTATCTTTTTTAGCTAATATTTTATTTTTTTTCAATTATAAAAGTGGTAGCAAAATAACTGAACTAGATAAAAAAAATACTGAATGGTTAGCTAGTCATAGTTTGCTTAGTAAAAAAATTGAGCTGGTGCCAATCGATAGTAATATAGAGACAGATAAAATATTGTTGCATTTTGTTGACTTAAAAAGTCAGTTGGAGAAAAATTTAAGTATTTTGAGTCCCAGTCAAAAATTAGGTATTTATATTCAAGATATCAACACTGGCTCGTGGATGGGTATCAATGAAAAAGATAATTTTTTTCCAGCTAGCTTATTGAAGATTCCCATTGCCATGTCTGTCATGAAAAAAATTGAGAACAAACAACTTAACTTGGATGACAAGTTGCCGGTTAAGGCGGAAGATATTGACAAAAGCGCTGGCGTGCCAGAGCGCTTCACTGTTAATGAATCTTATACAGTCAGTGAGTTGTTGAAACTGATGCTCAAGGTATCTGACAACACGGCTAAAAATATTTTGAAAAGGCAATTGCAACCAGAGGAGTTAAACGCCGTCTTTACTCATGTCGGTATCAATAATCCATATATCTCAGAAAATTCCAATCAATATGTTACTCCGCGCGAGTATAGCCGATTATTTAAGTCTTTATATTATTCCACTTTTTTAACACCAGATAATTCAGAATATTTATTGTCTTTAACAACCGATACTAGAGCAGAAAGTTTGTTGTCAGCCAAGATTCCCTGGGAAGTCCAGATAGCTCATAAATATGGGGAAAGATTGGATGCTTTGCACGACTGTGGCGTTGTTTATCATGCGGTTAATCCATATTTTATTTGCGTCATGACTTCCAATATTGAGTTAGCCAAAGCCAAAGATTTGATTTCTTTAATTTCTAAGGACACTTATAATTTTGTCAATAACAAAAGTCAGAGTAATTAATAAGCATGGTGACAGTAACAAAAAAGTTAGTAACAGAGCCCCTAGACAATAGTCGTTATTTTACTTTTTTAGCATTGATTGGCTTATTATTACCCTTGTTATTATTGTTTGTTGAAAAGATACTATTACCTTATCCAGCATTAATTGAAGAAGTCGCTAAGGGTTTGGTAGTGGTTTATATGGTATTAAAATTTGGTCAAGGAGGACAGAGAGTTTGGGGCGCTTTAGTTTTTGTTTTAGTTTTTGCCATGTCCGAAAACATTTTTTATTTTTTAAACTTTGCCCAACAAAATTCTGTTAGTTTATATTTATGGCGTTTTTTCTGGCCGACTTTGATGCATCTGCTGACGGTTTATTTTATGTTATTGCTGGCTTGGCGCGATAGGCGTTGGATTATAATAGCAATGATAATTACTATGGCGATTCACTTTTTTTATAATAATTATTTTGTTTTTTGGCTTTAATTTGGTCAAATAAATTTAATTAACATTATATGAAACCACCAAAATTTTTTATCATTATTATCATTTTTTTAGTGGCCGCTTTTTTGTTAGCTGGTTTGATGTGGTTGCGTGGCGATGAGGACACTTGGCTTTGTACCAAAGGCCAGTGGGTTAAACACGGCAATCCGAGTGCTTCTCAGCCAACAACACCTTGCAATAATAAATAAATTTTATGGACGCAGAAAAAATGACACCATTGTTGCCAGTCAATGAGCTGTTTATAAGCTCTTGGGCAATGTACAAAGAAAAGATAAAGACAATAATTCGAATGGCCTTGCTTGGTCTTCTTCCATCCTTATTAGTCGCTATTTTGTTAGCAATAATTGCTGTTATTTTTAGAAATGACCCTAACTTTACAGTGATCAATACTTTACTAGCATTATTGATGGCCATACCGCTTTTATATATTTCTTTTCGCATCAATATCGCCGTTTATTTGATGGTTAGTAAAGATATAACTAGTGTCAAAGATGTTTGGCGATCAGCTGGTAAATATTTTTGGAATTATTCCTTGACTTTATTTTGGGCGGGCTTGATGCTTATGTTGTGGCTGATATTATTGGTAGTTCCCGGATTTATTTTTCTGATATTTTATTCACTAGTAATGTGGGTATTTTTCTTGGAAAATTATCACGGCTATACAGCTGTAAAAAGAAGCAAAGAGCTAGTGACGGGCTATTGGAGCGCAGTGGCTTTGCGTTTGTTGGCCCTATTTGTACCTTTATTTTTATTCAGCTTGCTGATGAGTATAATAAAAAATCAAGCACTGCAAGATTTTGTTAGTTCTATTTTTGATTTCTTTTTTGGTATTTTTATTATCATCTATACTTATCAGTTATATAATAATCTACTCAAAATCAAAGGCCACAGCAAGCTGGAACACAAAGGTTATAAACCTTGGGTCTATGTGGCCATTATCTTGGCTTATGCTATTTTATTTATTGGCCTATATTTGTATGTAGTTTTTTCTCCTGGTGCTATACTATAATATATTATTATTAAAAAAAACTTGGTAATGAAAAATGATCAAGTAGCCAAAGAAGGAATACTGGGTGATGGCGATAAAAATTCGTTATTGTTGATAATTATCTTTGCTACATTTTTACCGCTTTTGTTGATTTTTTTGGGGAAAATGGCACCTTCGTGGTCAATAGTTTTTGAGGAATTAGGCAAGGTCTTGGTGGTTTATTTTTTTATTTTAAAGCTTGTTGGTTCGAACCGAAAAATGTTAATGGGTTTTTTCTTTGGCCTAATTTTTGGTATTTGGGAAAATATTTTTTATTTGGAAGGATTTATTAGAGCGGGTGATTATGATCTTTTTTTAGCCAGATTTTTATGGCCTCTACCCATGCATTTTTCTACTGTTTTATTGATGGTAATGTCTGGGTTAGAAAAAAGAAAATATGTTGTTTTTGGCCTGATGGGGGCCGTGCTCTTGCACTATATTTATAATATATATATAACAAGCGCGATTTTTGATTCAGTTTTTTTGAAAGGATTGCTGAGTGGTGTAGTTTCTTGATCAATAAATTTTATTAATAATTTTCAATAATATTATCAACATTAATAAAGCAACGGTAAAAATTAGTTGTTTAATGGCCTATACCATTGTGGCGGCCATAGGCATTGTCTTTTTTAATCTCAATTATTACATGGCGGTTGCTTTGGTGCTTGTACCACCGACATTAGTAAATTTTTTTTGGCTAAGCATTGCTCGCGCCAAGGTTTTTTTGTTTTCCTTGATTGTAACAGCGCTCATTACTCCCTTGATAGCACTGGCTAGTCGTTTTGTTAGCAGTGGTGATTGGCGGATTCCAGCGGCTCCTTTGGCCATGACAAATTTACTTTTCACTTTTTTTACAGTTTTATGGGTCATTTCTTTTTATAAATATTTTGTGAAACACGAGCAGGTTGGTGATATTTCGGATCGTTTTCACTATTTATTTTCCCTTTACATTTTTTTATTGATTACTGTTTTAGCCCTGTGCTTTGCGTATCCATATTTTTTTAAGTTTAGCAGTTATCTTATTTTTGTTCCTTTTTTTATATTGCCAGCGGCAATTATTATTTCTTGGCAAAAAGACTTGTTAAAGCAATCTTTATCGACTGCTGCTTTTTTTTCCTTAGTATTTATTATTATGCAAGCGGTGTTAGTTGTTTATAATAATTGGTTGTGGCCGAGCACATCATTTTTATCAATATATATTTCGGGTGTTAATTTTTCAATATTTGATCTTATATTTCGTTTTGCTGTATTTGTGTCTATTATTGTTGTACACGAGTACTTTATGAATTTACATGCTAATTTAGGGGGAGTCGCTCAACCTGATTAATATTTTTTTGCGATTTATTTTTATGATTTTTTAACTTTATTAATAATTAACCAAAAAATATGGATAACACAAAAAACAATTCAGCGAAGTTTGCGTTTCTTTATTTGTTAGCGTTGGTGGCTTTGGGCTTCGTGTCCGTCAACGTTGGACAAATAATTTTTCAATTGATCAACAAATATATTGTTGATATTTTGAGTCAAAACAATGCGGCTTTTTCTTCGGATATCTTAAAGTTTGCTATCGCCTCACTAGTGATTGCCACACCAACTTATTATTTTTGCAATAAGTTTATTTATGGCAGTTTGTACAAAGGCGAGCTAGACAAAGAATCAGGCGTGCGCAAATGGTTGACTTATTTAATCATCTTCATTGCCTTTTTAGTAATGATTGGCTCTCTGATTGCTATTCTGGTCAATTTTTTAAACGGCGCTTTGACTACTCAAATTATTCTCAAATCTTTAACCACTCTGGTTATTTCGGGCATTGTTTTTTCCTTTTATTTTTATGATATTAGACGGGAAAAAACTGCTGGCTATAAAGACAGTGTTATAAAAATATACTTTTTTGCTTCACTGGCAGTGATTATTGTCACTTTTGTGGCTTCGCTGTTTATAGTAGAATCTCCTCAAGTAGCTAGAAACAGACAGATTGATCAAAGGGTTACTAATAATTTTTATCAGATTGATCAGGATTTAAATAATTATTATCAAACATATAAAAAATTACCAGCGGATTTTAACGCCCTAAAAGCAGAGTACACATATATTAGTGATGATTTATTAAAAAACCCCAAGACTCAAGAAATTTTTAAATACCAGGTCAAAGGCGATCGGGAGTATGAATTGTGCACTACTTTTTTGACTGACGCTTCAGCCAACACTCAAAACAAAGACATGGCTTATTATTATGACACGCGCTGGCCACATGGTATTGGCTATCAGTGTTTGACTCAAAAAGTGCAGGCCTTCAATAAGGATGGTTCGCCAGTTCAAGTGGCGCCACCAGTGCCAGTAAAATAAAAGTATAAAAAATCGACCCTGTACCAGTCGCCACTTACGTGGCTCCGGTGCAGGGTCTTTTTGTGTTGACAGTGTAATTAGGGAGTACCCTTTTTATTTTGGTTAAAAAATAAAAAAAGAGGGGTTACGAAAGATCCCTCTTGTTTTGGAGTGGGAGGCGGTGCTGTGTAGCACCGCCTCCCCTCTATGAAAGCTTTGGCTCAGAGTTCAGACCGTCAGAGACAGTCAGTTCTACTAAGCCGTAGCCGTGTCATCACCACCCTTCTTGTGCGTGTCGTCCGACGTCGTCTGGGTAGGAGCACCAGCGAAGACGTCCGTGAGATCCAGCCCGAGCTTCTCCTTGGCCAGCTTCATGAACGCCGGTGCCATGCCCGTGGCCTTCATCCGTTCGATCAGGCCATACAAGGTCTGGATGGGCTGGTTGACGAACTGATTGAGGACATTGCCCCCGCCAGCCCCGCCAGCCGAACCGCCACCCAGATCCACCATGCGCAGTTCCTTGATGTTACCCAGGCCCTGTCCGATGGCATCTGCCGACGGCTTGATGGCGTCGCCGACAGCCACGCCGAGCGCCTTGATGACGTCCGGCGACAGCTGGAGCAGCATGAGCATGATGCCCTTGGCATCAAGCAGGGTGTAAGCCTCAGCCTTCTTGGCCGAAGCCGTGGCCTCAGCCACACCAACGGCTTCGACTCCGGCAGCCCTGGCCAGACCGTTCTGCTTGACACCCTCGGCGTCAGCCAGCAGTCCGGCCTTCTTACCGGCAGCCGCGGCTTCCAGTTCGGTCTGGGTAGCCGCCGCCGCTTCCTTGCGTCCCTGAGCCACAGCAGTCAGCTTGGCCTGGTCACCTTTGCCTTCCATCTCGTGCTGGATGCGGTAGGCTTCGCCTTCCCGTTCCGCCGCCAGGGCCTTGGCCTCGGCAGCGATGACTAGGGCCTCCTTGTCCTTCGTGGCCCGAATGATCGTAGTTGCGTTCAGCTCGGCCTCGTGCCGGCGCTGAGCCGCTTGCTGCAGGGCGATCTCGGCTTCGGTCTTGGCACGATCGGCCTCGACGGTCTTGATGTTGAGCGCCTTCTGTTCCTCGGCTCGAGCCTGCTCCGCAATGATCGGGATCCTGGCCTGCTGTGCCTTGACCAGACTCTCGTTCTCGGCAACGCGGATATCCTTGGCCTTCTGCGCATCCGAGATGGCTTGTGCAGCCACGGCCTTGGCCGTCTCGCCCAGCCGTCCGGCTTCCGCGGAACGGATGTCGGCGTCACGCTGGGCCTCGGCTTTGCCGATGGTTGCGTCGCGCTTGACCTCGGCGGTTCGCGCCATGCCCAGGGCCTCGATGTACCCGTTCTCGTCCGTGATCTCCTGGACGTTCATCAGGTCCACACCGAGACCCATCTTGGACATGTCGCTGACCGCTTCCCGGAGGATCTGGGCCTGGAGCTGTGCCCGGTCCCGGATCAGATCCTCGACCGTCATCGTGCCGACGACGGCGCGGAGGTTGGACTCCAGGTTCTGATTGGCCACACGTTCCACTTCGCTGAGGTTGTTCCCCAGGAAGCGCTCCACGGCCAGAGCCAGGGAGGCCTGGTCGGAGAGGATCTTGATGTTGGCGATGCCCTTGACCGTCACGCGCACGCCGTTGAGGGCGGGCACGTTGGTGACCTGGACAATGATCTGGATCAGATTGAGCTTCATGATCTCGACCCGATCGCGGATCGGCACCTTGAAGAAGGCGCCACCGGTGACCAGCTTGTATCCGCGCACCACCGTAGTGGGGGGCTCGTTCTCCTTGCCGGGCAGCGTGACCGTCGTCTTGTGACGGCTGCCGCTGATGATGGCCACCTCGTTCGGGGCCACCTTGATGTAGTTCTTGGCCGCCAGGCGGATCACACCCAGAAAGGCGATCAGCACGAACAGGATGATCGCGGGGATCAGGTACTGCATGAAGTGTGCGGACTGTTCCATCTTGATACTCCTTTGGGAAGACGGTGGTGTGTTGGAGCAGGGATTAGAGGGCCTCGACCAGAGCTTCGGTCCCGTTGATATTCAGGATGCGGACCTGTCGGCCGTTTGCGACCGGGGTTCCTTCCTTCGTTCTGGCTTGGAGGCGAACGAGGTGGCCAATCTCGCCTCCGGCCACGATGATACCCATGCCGTTAGCGACGATGGCCTGTTCGACCAGAGCGATCGAACCGCACAGCGAACAGTTGTCGATGTGCGAGGTCGCCTGGCTCTTGTACAGGGCGCGGTAGATCAGGTAGCCGACGAATGCCATGATGAAGCCAGAGAAAGCGCCCCAGAGGCTGCTCACAATGAAGCTTGCGCCATGGTACTTGGCCAGCATGCCGATTCCACCGAAGCCGGTGACGAAGAGCATGATGTTGCGGAACGAGAACACGTTCGGGCCGGCGTTGTTGTCGTGGTCGCCCGCGCTGAAGTCGTGGTCGCCCGCGCTGAAGTCGTGGTCGATGTTGTGGTCGCCGTGGCCGAAGGCCAGAGTGATCAAAGTGAACACTCCGCCAATGAAGCCCAGAACGGCGAACGTCATCATCCCCACGTCGTTCCCCAGCATGTGCCAGAAGGTCTGCTGGTGTTCCATCGAAACTCCTTTCGTTACGTGGTTGCACTGACACTGTGGCCATAGGATTTGTGGACAGAAAACTCGATCTTATTAGTTGTTTTTACGAGTGATGTATGACATTTCAAAGAACTTTTGGTTTAACCAAAAGCTCAATTTTTTGCTATTTGGTCAAAACATTTTATACTATCATAATAATAATATTTTGTCAAGTGTTTGTAGCGTGGGTTCAACAAATCAGTGCAATACTAGTAGACACGGCCAACCTTCGAGGTTATGGCAACCTCGAAGGTTATTTTTAACCGTGGCTTGACAACTTTTATTTTTTGTGCTATGATATACTGTTTTACAGTTCATCAAGCATTAATTTCGAAGCATTTTGGCCATAAAAGGCCAATGAATGTGATATAGGTCACTGTTCCTGGTCCCAAGCCATTGGAGGCGTCATGAATCCGATCGAGATTTTCGTGCTCATCATCGCCATCATCATGCTTTCGATCACTGTGCCCGCGATCTTCGCTGGGAAGGTCTTCCCCGTGGCCGAGAGGTTCATCCGCAGGGCGCGCGATCGTCGTCCGGCGTCGATCCTCGCCGTCGGAGAACTGGACGGTGTGGCCATCGAGGTCAAGTTCACGCCGATCATGGTCGATCAGCCCATGAGCGAGCGCGTGCTCGTGCTCATGCAGAGGGCGAGGCATCCCATGACCGCTGGCATGGTCATGCGGCGCCTCTATCGGTGGGAGAAGCGGAACTTCTTTCTGTTCCAGTTGGTGAGGTCCAACCTCGAAGCGCTGGTCCGCGACGGATCGGCGGACAGCTGGAAGTCGGCTCGGGGCAATTCGGTCTACCAGGTCCACGCCTAGGCGCGGGCCAGTAGCCGACAACAATCCACGGCGCTCGAGAAACCCCTCTCGAGCGCCTTTCTTTTTGACTAAAAATCGTATTTCACCTAATATAAGCTTATGCATCCCGTTAGAAATTCATTAAACTAGGTTTAGTGGAAAAAATAATGGGTTTATTGATAAATTTTATTTTTTTAGTTATATGTTTAATTATTTAAATTTCTAACGGGATGCAGAACCCGGTTGAAGAAATAAAAGCCAAGTTGGATGTAGCCGACATTATCTCCACATATATCACCTTGAATTCGACTGGCTCCAACCTCAAAGCGCGTTGTCCCTTTCATAATGAAAAGACCGCCAGTTTTATGGTTTCTCGGGAAAAGCAAATTTGGCATTGTTTTGGCTGTGGCAAGGGCGGAGATATTTTTACTTTTATTCAAGAATATGAGGGTTTGAGTTTTTCGGAAGCCATCAAGCTGTTGGCCGAGAAAGCCAATGTTTCTTTGGCTGGCTATCAATCATTACCCAAGGAAAATTTTAATCTTTTGTTTGAAATAAATCATTTGATTGCGGAAAAATATCAGAGCAATCTTTTTGATAAAAATGAAACCAGCGCCAAAGTTTTGGACTATCTTTTGTCTCGGGGTTTGACTACGGACAGTATAAAAAAATGGGGTCTGGGCTTAAGTACCGAGTCTTGGGATGAAGCTCTGCAGTATTTGAAAGCCAAGAAATTTTCGGATACCGATATTTTTCAAGCTGGCATTTCAGTAAAGAAAAAAGATGGCAGTGGCTACGTGGATCGCTTTCGCAAGCGACTGATGTTTCCAATATTTGATACAGCTGGGCGAGTGGTGGCTTTTACTTCGCGCACTTTGCAGGGTATTGTTTATCATGACGAAGATTTTGGTGGCAAGTATATCAATAGTCCGCAAACCAATATTTATGACAAAAGCAAAATACTGTATGGTTGGCACTTGGCCAAAGCCACCATCAAGCAAAAAAATTATTTGATTATTGTGGAAGGCAATCTTGACGCGATTTTGAGTCAGCAAGCTGGCACTACTAATACCGTGGCAGTTTCTGGCACAGCTTTAACCATTGATCACTTGAAGTTGATCAAGCGCTATACCAACAATGTTATTTTGGCTTTTGATGGTGACACAGCTGGCTCCAATGCCGCTTTGCGCAGTATTACTTTGGCCTGGGCTCAAGAAATGAATATGAAAATTTTGGTCTTGCCACAAAATCAAGATCCAGCTGACATAGTAAAGAGCGATAAAAATTTATGGCTGAAATTGGTGCGTGATTCTATACAAGTGATGGATTATTATTTTCAGCGAATTTTATCTGGTGTGGACTTGAATCGGGCTGATCACAAAAAAATAGCCGTGCAAAAATTATTACCGATTATAAAATATTTAAAAAGCGCGGTTGAACAATCTCATTATTTGCAATTATTGGCTGACAAGTTGCATTTGCCTTTAGATATTTTGCAAAGTGATCTCAAGCAAGTCAGCAGTTTCTTGGAAAATGTTCGCCCCGAAAAGAAAGTCATAGCCATCAAAAAACCAAGTGTCAGTTTTTTGAGTGAAGAATTATTAGGAATTGTATTTTTTCGAAACAATTATCTGGAGCGCCTGGTCAATGAGCTGGAGCCAGAAATGATGGAAGCGGACTTGCTAGATCTTTACAGAAAGGTAATAATCTATTATACTAAGCAACATAATTTAGATAATTTTATTGATTGGCCCGAACTGGAAGTCGAGGCCAAACAGCAGTATATTCGTCTACTAATGTCAGCTGAGCAAAACATGGCTGATTTATCGGGTCAGGAGCTAGACAGCAATTTCAATGTTTCTCTGGAAAGATTGAAAAGCAACAGATTCCAAGAGCGCCGTCAGCTTTTGATTGAGCAATTGCGTCAGGCCGAACTAAAAAATGACACAATAACTCAAGACCAAATTACCCATAAAATTAATTTATTAAATAAGGAAATAACTAAACTACAGCGCTAATGACGACTGTAAAAAAGGCCAAAAGCCACAAAAAATTGAATAAAAAACTCAAAACTGCTGTTAAACACAGCAGACCCAAGCCGCACAAGGCAAAAGCAACGCCGAAAAAAAAATCGGCGAAAAAAAATTTGGGCCTCAAGAAGACTAAGCCCGCAAAAAAATTAGTCACTAAAAAAAGTAAAGTAATAGTCAAAGTAAAAAGCCCCAAAGCTGAGATTAGCGATGAGGTTATTCAAGCTTTGCTAAAAAAAACTCACTCTCGAGGCTTCGTTACTCAAGAGGAAATTTTACGCACCTTTACTGATGTGGAAGATTACATTGGTAAGTACGAAGAATTTTTGGATAAATTAGAAGATTTGGCTATTCAGGTAATTTCCACTGAAGGCAATATTTTGGATTCCGGTATCAAGGGCGAGGACATTGTGTCCAAATCAGGTATCCAAGCTGATGAAAAGCGTGGTGATCTGACCGACATTGCCGCTGACTCTATTCAGATGTATTTGCGGGAGATTGGCAAGGTGACACTACTAGTGCAAGAAGAAGAAATGATGCTGGCCAAGCGCAAAGAAAAAGGCGACTTGGAAGCCAAGAAAAAATTGATTGAGTCCAACTTGAGATTGGTAGTCAGTATTGCCAAAAAATTTACTGGCCGTTCTTTGACTCTATTGGATCTTATTCAAGAGGGTAATATTGGTCTGTTTCGAGCCGTAGAAAAATTTGATTATCGTAAGGGTTTCAAATTTTCTACTTATGCTACTTGGTGGATTAGACAAGCTATCACTCGCGCTCTGGCTGATCAGTCACGCACTATTCGCATTCCCGTGCACATGGTTGAAACCATCAATCGCTTTAATCAAATTGAGCGTCGTCTGGTGCAAGAACTGGGTCGTGATCCACTACCTGAGGAGATTGCTGTGGAGATGGGCGAGGATATTGATAAGATCAGACAGATTATCAAGATTTCCCAAGAGACGGTTTCTCTAGAAGCTTCGGTTGGTGATGATGACGATGACAGCACTTTGGGTGATTTTATTGAGGATGAAAAAAATATCAGTCCCGATCGCGTGGCGGCTATGAAACTATTAAGCGATCATGTTCGTCATGTTATTCAGGATTTGACTCCGCGCGAGCAAAAAATTCTAGAAATGCGCTTTGGTTTGACTGATGGCGTGGCGCACACCTTGGAAGAGGTGGGTCAGGAATTTGGAGTGACCAGAGAGCGCATCAGGCAAATTGAGGCCAAAGCTCTAGAGCGCATCAAAAAGCATGAGGATATGCGCAAACTTAGAGATTATTAACTATTAGCTACCTACATATATGTTTATGACGGCCCATACTTCTGTGGCCTTGTGGCTGACCACTAGGTTGGTCAATCCTTGGCTGGCTTTTTTGCTCGGTTTTGCTATGCACTTTTTTTTGGATTTTTTACCGCACGGCGATAGTGATTTTGATTATCACAAAAAAAATGAGCACGAGCAGAAAATTTTTGAGCTTAAGATTGCCGCGGTTGATGTTGTCTTTTCAGCAATATTGATATTTTCTTTTTTGACTTCCCAGATTGATTTTAATCAATATGTTTTGGCAGCCGCCTTGGTTGGCTCCTGGATACCTGATTGGATTTGGATGGCTAGTGATTATCTGCATCTAAAATTTATGGGCTGGTACAATAGATTACATGTCAAAGTGCACAATTTGATTGGTTATGATTTTACTATGCCCTTTGGACTTACTTTTCAAATTCTAGTAACCATATTTTTTACAGCTTTAGTGTTTTAAAATGCGCAACAAGTTATTAAAACTATATCAAAACCAAATGTTTATTTGGTTTTGTTATTTATTAGTGGTTTTTCTTTTGTATTTTAGAGTGTTGAGCAATTTTTTTGTTAGTGACGATTTTCATTGGTTGTCATTAGCCAAAAGTCGGTCTTGGGATTGGTCGATTTTTATTACTAATTACGAGGGCCTGAAACTTGGTGGCTCTTATAATCCACTTTTGTTTATTTTTTGGAAGATAGCAGTGAAATTTTTTGGCTTGCATTATCAGTGGTATCACGCGATTAGCATATTCTTGCACGCTACTAATGCTTGGTTGGTCTATGTTTTGGCCAAAAAATTATTAGGTCAGTATCAAGCTAGAGCCGCTTATTGGGCTAGTTTGTGTGGCTTGTTTTTTCTGTTGTGGCCAGTGCAAGTTGAGGCCATTTCTTGGATTGCGGCCTGGCCGCATCTTTTTGGCACTTTGTTTTATTTATTGTCCTTGATATTTTACTTGAAATTTTCTGAAACCAAAAAACGTCTAGCTCTATTTTTATCAATTACTTTTTTTGTTTTGGGGTTACTTTGCAAAGAGATTGTCATGACCCTGCCGTTGGCTATTATTTTTATTAATTTATATTTAAAAAATAAAATATTTAGCAAAAAGATATTGCCTTATTTTTTCTGGTTAATTATTTTTTTCATTTTACGCTGGCAAGCTACTGGGCAATTGTTTGGTTATTATGGTCAAGCCAGTTTGGGTTTGAAGATAAACGAATGGTTAGGAAATTTAGCCATTATTTTTTTAGCTTGGCCAAGTGCCGGTTATTTTCAAACCATTTTTTATAAAGTTTGGTATCATTATTCTTGGGGTTTGGCTGGGGCCTTTGTCTTGTTTTTGATATTTTACATATTTTATTTGTGGCGTTACAAAAACAAGCAACGGCTTTATTTTTTTCTTTTATTGATCTTAAGCTGCTTGCCAGTCTTACCCTTGGGTTTGCATCGCACGACATTTGCCGGAGAAAGATATTTGTATTTGCCGACAGTTTTTTTTGTGATTTGGTTTATTTCTTTGTTGGCTGATCTGAAACTGACTATTAGCAAAAAAATGGCTATAATATTTTTTATGGCAATTTGTTCAATGGTGATTATCAATGATAAAAATATAATTTGGTCAAAGGCCGGTGCTTTAAGTCGGCAGATAGTAGCCAGTTATGCCGACTTACACCTTGAGCCAGATACCAAAGTAATCAGCGTGGCTTTGCCGGATAACTTGCAGGGCGCGGAAGTGTTTAGAAATAATTTACAGCAAGCCCTGGAGTTATATTACCCGGACAGTCATCCGCAGATTATGTCTTTGCCGGTTTATGTGCAACTAAAAAATTATAATGTAAATCAACATTTGTTGCGTTGGCGCGCTGATGAGCGGGGTTGGTTTTTGGAAAGCATTGATCGCAGTTTTGTAGTTACTGGTTTGACCTCCATCACAGTCAATCAAGTATATTTTGAATTGTGGCATTATAATTATCAAAATTATACCGCAGATCTAGCGCGTCTTATGCCAGAAGCAGAGTTGCTCTCAGCACTGCGACAGGGGACAGTCAAGTGGCTAAGTTTTGATCAGGGAAGATTAATTATTAAGTAGTTTTATCCACAGTGTTAGTTTACAGCTGTTCTCACAGTGGTATAATATAAATATATGGATATACTAACATTTATTTTTATTTGGCCTCTGCTGATTTTTTCCGTTGGTTTGATATTTATATCTTTTTCCGATGTCATGTGGAGTGGGGATCTTGGCGGTGTAATAGGCATGATATTGGGTAATTTTTTGTGGATTTTTTTATTGATCTGGATTATCAGGTCATTTACCCACAAAAAAAAGCCAGCTCAGCACACCGAATTGTTTCAAGTTCGCAATGCTCTGCTGATTTTTTCCATTTCCGCCATGTTCCCAATTTTCATCCGTTATTTGATTGATGCTTTTGAAAATTCTTTGCTGGTCATGATCATTAGTATGGTAGTAGCTTATGTTTTTACGGTTTGGGGTATTTTCATGAAGCAACGATCAGTTATTATGTATAGTAATATTTTTGGGGAGCATTGACTTTGCTGTTAGTGTATTCACGTCTGTGGGAGTTGAGTGAACTGGCTAGGATTGTGGCGGCTGCCTTTGGTCTAGTGGTGGCTATTGTTGTTTCAATTTATAAATTAAAGGATAAATTATCATGATGAATAAAAATGCTACAATCAAGATAGTTTTTGGCATGATTATATTTTTGTTTAGTGTGGCCTTGGCTTATTTTACAGCTACCTATTTACGTAATACCGAGGCATTTGACTACTGGGGAGCATTAATGATTTTTGGCGGTGTTTACATTATGATTGGCATGTTGGTCTCCCACGTTTATTCAATTAGTCTGGGCTTCTTGTTTGCTTCCGATGTAGTTATTCTGCATTTGTTGGGAGAAAATTTTGGAGATATTTCAAATATTGGCAAAGCTATGTTAGTTGGTTTGATTTTATTATTGCTATATATGATTGCTTGGTGGAAATTTGCCGACCCAGTGATTATTGAAAATCAAGCGCCAACAAATTTACCACCAATGACCCCACCACCTCCAGCCGCACCAATTTCATAAAAAATAAGACTCCGCATTTAGCGGGGTTTTTTGTTTGCCAATTATTTCTGCTTATTGACATTAGTAGCTTTATAAATCGATGTGCGCTATACTCAAGCTAGATAAGCGACTACTAATCATTAATAATATATTATGCTTTATACAATTGCCATTATCCTAATTGTTCTTTGGTTACTTGGTATAATAACCCATTTTGTTTTTGGTGGGTTTATTCATCTGCTATTAGTGATAGCAGTCATCTTCTTTTTGATTCGCGTTATTCAAGGGAGAAATCCTCTTAAATAGCCCTTGGTAGTAAAATTAAAATTTTTTTAAATTTAGTATTGTTCTTTGGTTTTTATTATAATTATTATTAATAAAAATATTATGGATGCAATTAATTCTCCTCGTACCAAGCCCCTTTTCCGTATTACGCAAGTTGTTTGGTATATTTTAGGGATCATTGAAGTTTTACTGGCCTTCCGTTTTGTGCTTAAATTTTTGGGCGCAAATCCAGTAGCCGGTTTTTCTCATTTTATTTACGTTGTTACTACACCTTTTGCCGGGCCATTCCTAAGTGTTTTCAGAATATCACGCGTGGAAGGTAGCGTGATGGAATGGACAACCTTGCTTGCTATGCTGGTATACTGGCTGATTGCCTGGGCAATTATCAAAGGCCTAGTTATGAGTAAATCAGTTACCACCCCTGAAGCCGCTGTCAAACTTGACGAACAAGATAAGTAAATTACTTATCGACTAAAAATAAAAAATCATCCTTCGACTTACACTCAGGATGGTTTTTTATTTGGCTTCGGCATAAAATTTGGAATGAATAAATAATTTTTCCGACTAAAAGGAGGTGTTGCCAAGATTAAAAAAATACCAACAGAAGTTGATATTTTTTTAATGGCTCCGAGGGAGGGATTTGAACCCACGACCAATTGGTTACATCGATCCTTAAGTTTCCTAAAGGGATGGACTATATCATCATCCTATAATTTTTTAGGATGCGGGGCGCTTCGGCTAGTAAATACTGCCTACTCCTTTCGGATAGTCTCTGAACCTTCCCTGAACCATCTGGTTCAGGGCTTGGCTGCGGATTACCATATCTTTTAGACTTAGGCTTCCCGGCACCGCCTTTGGCGGGCTCCCGTTTTGCGGGACAGTTCACCCCGTTTGTCAACCTCAATTACTTGAGGAAGCTGCACTATTTTGCGTGCAATTCCCTGTGGCAATTTGCGCAAAGCAAGATGCATTTATCAGCTTCCTGCTTTACACTTTTCCAAGATCTAGTTAATCCTTGCCCAGAAATTCCAAACTTCTTTTTTCTTTCATTTATATGATGGAACTCAAGAGCTTCTACGGATTTTTTATAGCCACAAGTCTTACACTTACCGCCCTTATATTTTACAAGCATTATTTTCACATCTTTACGACGTTTAGCAACTGCTTGTTTTAAATACTCAGCACGATCGACATATTTTCTTGTATCTGGCATACATCAATAAGTATACCACATACACGATGTAAATGTACAGCCAACTGCTCTACCACTGAGCTACCTCGGATTGTATAAATTGGTAGCGGGGGCCGGACTCGAACCGGCGACCTCCAGGTTATGGGCCTGGCGAGCTGCCAACTGCTCTACCCCGCGTCGTAAAAAATATTATATCCTACTTTTTAAAAATCTCCTACCAAAGCCCGTTTTAAAATATTTTTCTCTTTTTATTGCTTTATACTTATCTAGGCAAGCTTCAAAATATAATAATGTAAATGGTCTTCTATTTTTTGTTGATTCAACTTTTCCATCATTATGTTTTTGGATTCTTTTGTTTAGATTATCGGTATATCCAACATACAATTTGTTATCTTTTTTACTTTTTAGGACATAAGTATAAAAAAGTAATATTTTCATATGCATATTCAGTGTGGTACTGCTCCCGTCCGCCACGGCTTCGCCGTAGGCGTGCCGGGCGGGCTACCCCGCGTCGTAAAAAATTTAATTTTTTATTAATTTTTCTTTTTTTATTTTACTCCAACGTTTTACTTGTGCTTCCCGTTTCATGGCTTCAATCCTGGTATCAAATTTCTCCCAGTATATTATTTTTATTGGTAATCTACATTTAGTGTATTTTGCGCCCTTACCGTCGTTGTGTTTTATTTCTCTATTTTTTATATTATTTGTGTAACCAGCATAAAGGGTATTATCGTTACATCGGGCAAAATAAAAGAAAAATTTTTTCATACCGTTTTTTTTTGGAGAATGGTGATTTCTCGTGTCCCTCGATGCGCTTCTCTTTATCTCATGTCCCTCGACTTCGCTCGGAACACTCGATTCATGATATGGAGAATGGTCGGAGGTGCGATAAGCACCGGAGACCACGAGTGAGACTTTTGCGGAGCAAAAGGCGAATCGAGTGGTAGCAGGGGTGGGGATCGAACCCACGACCTCGGGCTTATGAGTCCCACGCTCTAACCAAACTGAGCTACCCTGCCCCGATTAATTTATAAATTGGTCGGGGTGAGAGGACTTGAACCTCCGGCCTCACGCACCCCATGCGTGCGCGCTAGCCAACTGCGCCACACCCCGTGAACTATTCGTCGCTTACGCTCCTCAAGTTCACGGCGCTGCCCTAAATAAAATGGCAGTGCCATAAACCTGAGCGTAGCGAATGGTTTATGGTGGACCGTACAGGGGTCGAACCTGCGACCTCTTCCATGCCATGGAAGCGCTCTAGCCAACTGAGCTAACGGCCCAAAGAATAATTTTTTGTAAAAACTTTAATGAGCAAATCAACATGACTAGCCCCACCCACTGGGTGGTCGCCCTGTGGGCGAAACTGAGCTAACGGCCCTGAAATTGTTTATGCCCTTCGACTCACTTCGTTCGCTCCCGTTCAGGGCCTGAGGCCCCTCAGGGCCGAATGGCAGGGCACTCGATTATTTATTGTGAAATGGTCGGAGGTGCGATAAGCACCGTAGACCGCGAGTGAGACTTTTGCGAAGCAAAAGGCGAATCGAGTGGTACCGAAGAGAGGACTTGAACCTCCACGACCTTGCGGTCACTGGATTTTGAGTCCAGCGCGTCTGCCAGTTCCGCCACTTCGGCTTAAAGTAAATTATAAATTCTAAGCGTGCTTTTTTAATTAAACCAAAGTTGATTGAAACAAGCTACTCATCCGCCAAAGGTGCGCCATTGGCGCGCCGGGCGGGCCACTTCGGCTCAATTAAACACAGATGATTTTACAATATATATTACATAAAGTCAATGCCACTATCTCATTAACCCGCTTGGCTACTGTAATAGAGTCATTATTCAATGATGTGCTATAATTATAACATGAAACAGCACCATAAAGTTGGCAATAGAAAAGGACGGCCTGCTTACCGCACCCCCTCGAATTTTATAATTCGGCGTAGTTTGACAGTGCGACAACAAAAAGTAAAATAATTTTTATGCGTCCCGTTAGAAATTTATTTTAGCAGGCCGTATAATCATCAGTAAAATAATAGGGTATATTTAATTTTATGGCAGAAAAAAGTGTAAAGAGAATTTCTAACGGGATGCGAATTTTATCGTTTAATGTAAATGGTATTAGGGCAATTGTTAAAAAAGGATTTATTAGTTTTCTAAAAAAATCCCAAAGCGATTTTTTGTGTTTGCAGGAAATAAAAATATCACATAGCGCCAGAGACAAAGAGCAGTTTGATTTTGCGGGCTATCAAGAGTTTTGGAATCCAGCGGAAAGGCCAGGATATAGTGGCACAGCAATTTTGGTCAGAGATGGTTTGGTGGCCAGAGCCCTGCCAAAATTATCATGGGATGATGAGGGTAGAATATTGGTTTTGGATATCGGCAAATATTATTTAGTAAATATTTATTTTCCTAATGCTCAAGATGATTTGAGGCGTCTGCCTTGGAAAATAAAATGGAATGACAAGTTGTTGGCCTATTTAAAAAAATTAGCCACAAAAAAACCACTAATAGTTTGTGGCGATTTTAATGTGGCTCATCAGGAAATTGATTTGGCTCGGCCAAAAGAAAATATTCATAGTGCTGGCTTCAGTCCTCAAGAGCGAGCGTGGATGGATAAATTTTTTTTCTCTGGTTTCAAAGATACGTATCGTATGCTTCATCCTAATAAAATTCAGTACTCTTGGTGGAGCTATCGGGCTGGAGCTAGGGTCAGAAATGTGGGTTGGCGCATTGATTATTTTTGTGTCTCAAAAAATATTATAAAAAAAATAAAGCAAGCGTTTATTTTAAATGAGGTTTTGGGCTCAGATCATTGTCCAGTGGGTATTGAAATAGGCGACTAATTTTATTCTACAAACATATAATCCGCATAAACATTGCGGGCATTCCAAAATAGCCAGCCAGAAGTGCTGGTAGCTGCTTCAGTGGCCCTGATTTGCGCTTTTATTTTTTCTTGGTCATAGACAGCACCAATAGAAAAGGCCTGCAACCAAGGCCTGATTTTGGCTCGACGATTGGTAGTGGTGGCCTGACTGATCTTTAGTCCATAGGCGACTACTTCACCCGGATGCTCGGCCGAGTTTTCATAGCCCAAATAATTTTTGGGGTAATGCGAAGCATACATCATGGGGTCAATGTCATCAAAATAATCTAAGGCATCAATCAAGCGTTGGCCAATATTTAAATCATAATTATCTTTGACATTGTCCATGACCAAGCCAAACATGTCTACAGAAATTGGCGTCAGACCAGAAATATTTTTGGATAAGTATTGGTAAAAACTTTTCATGACATCGTATTTTTGTTTTTCGGGTGGCAAGTTGTAGTCCAGACTAGACATAGGGCCGTCACTGGGATAGCGCATGTAGTCAAAATTAATTTCATCAAAACCCAAAAGTATTGCTTCGCGGGATATAGCCAAATTATATTCCCACACTTTTTCATTGCCAGGGTCAAGCCAGGCCAAATTTTTGTTATCACGCCAGATATTTCCTGCCTTGGTGTGCATAGCCAGCTCAGGTTTGGCCTCCGCCAAAACCGGATCTTGGAAAACAGTCTGACGAGCTATGGTGTATATTCCAACCTCATGGAAATCATCAATTACTTGGTCGACGTCCATTCTTATTTTTTTTCCTTGGATTTCATTTACTTCAGCAACTTGAGTATCATAAAGTATGTAGCCAGAATAATCTTTGATATCAATTACCACGCTATTGATGTAGCCCTTTTTTAAATTAACAATAAGTTTTTGGCGGTAGCTGTCATTACCGGCTGATGAGGCAGTCAGATAAATTCCCCGCACGTAGTCGGGTTTTTTTAAATGTAATATTTTTTCCGGAGTAGAGCTTGAGGGGTTTGTCCTGTCGGCATTGGGGTAGCTAATGCGTGCCAAAGGCAAATCACTAGCCAGCATAAAAGCCGCACCCAACAAAAAGGGGTACACTATTAGTCGCTTTTGGCCTATTTTCCGCATAGCATAATTATATATAATATCCAGCTCTTTTCATAGGGTTTGCTAAAATCGTATAATTTAATTAAAATATAGTATATGCTGAAAAAAAGTATTATAATTGCCCTTATATTTTTGGCGGCTGGCGCCGTTATTTATTTTTTACCCAAAAACAGCGTTTTTAGCCAGGATTCAAGCCCAGCTCCAGAGTCAAAGTATAGAGAAGTGTCGGTGATTATCAATCCGGGTGATACTTTTTCAGTCATTACTGAAAATGCTGGTCTATCAGCTAGCACCACCAATGGCTTGATTACGGCCTCAAAAGATATTTATGATTTGGCTAGCATCAGGGCTGGTAAAGAGATAAAATTTTTCTTTGATAAGCAAACCAGCGAGTTACGGCAAATGGTTTACGCTATTAGCTCAGAAGAAGAGCTATATATTGATTTGATTGACGGCGCTTATAGATCTGAAAGAAAAAAGATTGATTACGAAATAAAAATAAAGACAGTCAGTGGCTCGATTGATAGTTCACTATATGAATCAGCTATGGCTCAAGGTATTGATGAACGGGCGATTATTGCCTTGGCTGATGTTTTTGCTTGGAGCATTGATTTTGGTATGGGCATCAGACAGGGGGATACTTATAAATTTATTTATGAGGAGCGTTATAGAAATGGCCAGTATGTAATGCCGGGTCAGGTAATGGCTGCTCGCTTTGTCAATGATGGCAAAGTCGTGGAGGGATTTTATTATAATGAAGGGACAGGCGATGATAATGAGCTGATTGATGGCTACTATGATCCAGAAGGTAAGTCACTAGAAAAAATATTTTTGAAAAATCCAGTAGACTTTCGTTACATCAGCTCGGGCTTCACGACCGGTAAGCGATATATCTCGGCTTTCAATATCAGCACCGGACATCGAGCCATTGATTATGCGGCCGCTCTTGGCACACCGATCAAGACAGTAGGTGATGGCGTGGTCACAAGTGCTGGTTGGAGTAGGGCGGGGTATGGAAATTTGGTAACTATCAGGCACAATAGTACCTATAGCACAAACTACGGGCACATGAGTAAGATTTTGGTAAAAGTTGGACAGGCAGTAAAACAGGGGCAGACTATTGGCAAAGTCGGATCCACTGGTTTGTCTACTGGCCCACATTTGCATTATGAGATAGTCAAAAACGGGACAAAAATAAATCCCATGACCCTAGATATGCCCGCTCAAAAATCAATTGGGGACACAAACCTTGAGGCCTATAAAAATTATATTAAAGATTGGCAAAATAAATTAAATTAATATGGCTTACAAACCACCACTGCATATTATAAATAAAGAAAAACCAAAACCCCAAGAAAATTTTGGTCCCAAAGAACATAGCGAGGCCTACAAAATTTCGCAGTTCACTATTTCTTATTGCATAAAAGGAACAATGATTGGTTTTGCGGCAGCATTTTTTTATTGTAATTATTATTTGCACGATTGGTCAGAGTTATACATATTGGGTGGTGGAGTAGCCGGCTGGTGTTTGGGTTGGCTGGTTGGTCGGTTTTTTTATACTAGCAAAAATGGTTGATGATTGAGAGATTGTCTTGAATCTAGTATAATAAGGGTAGCTTGAAAGGGTATTTATGGCTCGGATTATCTCAGTAGTAAATCAAAAAGGCGGTGTTGGAAAAACCACCACCACCATCAATTTGGCTGCTTGGCTTAAAGAATTTGGCCAGAAGGTTTTGATAGTGGACATTGATCCTCAAGGCAATGCTTCTTCGGGCTTGGGTATTAATCCTCGCGAAGTAAGTAAAGGCATTTATGAAGTTTTGATTGACCCTAATACCAGAATTGGTGAAGTGATAAAAGCTCATCAACCCAATTTTCATCTGGCGCCTAGTACTCCGGATTTGGCTGGCGCGGCTGTAGATCTAGTCAATGAAGCTAATCGTGAATATAGATTGCATGAAAATTTGCAAGAAGTAGTTGATCTATATGATTATATTTTGATTGATAATCCACCATCTTTGGGTTTGCTGACTATCAATGGCTTGGTGGCCGCCAGAGAAGTTTTGATTCCAGTGCAGTGTGAGTATTATGCTTTGGAGGGCTTGTCTCAGCTTTTGAACACCATCAATCTTATCAAAGAGCATTTACAGCCAGATTTGAAAATATTGGGTGCGGTCATGACCATGTACGATAGTCGCAACAAATTATCCAACGCTGTTTTTCAAGAGTTGTATAAATTTTTTCCCGAGCGAATTTTTCGGACAGTAATTCCACGCAATGTCCGTATGGCCGAAGCCCCATCACATGGCTTGTCCATCAAGGATTATGATTTGGAATCAGCTGGCTCCAAGGCCTACAAGAGATTGGCTCAAGAAATATTGTGGCATAATCAAAATAAATAAATATAAAATAATAAGTAAAATTATAGAGCCAAAAGTATTTTATTTAATAAACTATAAAAACTTTCTACTTTATACTTTCTACTTTTAACTAAAATTTATGTCAGCTTTAGGTAAAGGTTTAGGGGCATTGATACCCAACAAAGGAAAATCAAACAACGCGCGTGATTATTTTTCAGCGCATACTTTTAGTGATGATGAAACACCCAGCGGTCAGCAAGTAATCACTGTGCCAATAGACAAGGTCAGCGCTAATCCGTGGCAACCCAGAACCAACTTTGATCATGACAAGCTCAATGAACTGGCTGAGTCAATCAAAAAGCACGGCATCATCCAGCCATTGGTGGTAACCAGAGTGGGAGATACTTGGCAGTTGATTGCTGGTGAGCGGCGCTTGAAGGCCGCGCAACTTTTGAACATGACTGAGGTGCCGGTCATTATCAAAGAAGTATCAGATCGCGACAAGCTGGAATTATCAATCATCGAAAATATTCAGCGTCATGACCTCAACTGTCTGGAAGAAGCTGGCAGTTACAAACGGCTGATGGAGGAGTTTGGTTTGTCACAAGAAGACATTGCCAAGCAAGTCAGCAAAAGTCCCTCGACCATTGCCAATATGTTGCGAGTACTGCAATTACCTATTGTTATCAAAGAAGCGTTAGCGGAAAACAAAATAACTTTTTCTCATGCCAAAATAATTTTGAGCTACCCCGGTAAGACCGAACAAATTAAAATTTTCAAAAAAATATTGCACTCGGATTTGACGGTCAAACAGCTAGACGAGTTAGCACACCGCACGGTGCTCAAAGATAAAAATGAAAAAAAACAAGATCCTATTCTCGTGGCTTATGAAGATAAACTAGCCAAGAATCTTGGCGCCAAAGTTTCTATCAAAAAAAGAGGCGAGCGCGGTCAAATTGTGATTGATTTTTATTCTCACGAAGAATTAAAAAATCTACTAAATAAATTGCAGGAGTAAAATTTTAGCATTTTATCGTCATTCTGGAGGCTCCCGAAGGGAGCCGATAGAATCTACAAGCATAAGTTAAACTTATGGATTCTATCGCTTCGCTCCAGAATGACTGTGCGAATAGCCAAAAATGGCTATTTTTAGGTTTGGCTTGACAAAATGTACTATATATGATATAATACTTTGAAAACCAAAAATTAGGCAGTTCAGCCTATGGTTTGTTCCTCAAATGAGGAGAACTACCATGAAGACGCTCGCGCTTATCATCCTGAGTCTGTTGGCGACGCTGACCATCGTCGGCATTTTCATCGACGTGTTCAACGACAACGTGATATGCAATTACACAACCTTCGCCCTCTTTGGCACAGCAACCGGGACGCTTTGGGGGATAGCTCTGTCGACGTTGTCGTGGAGGTTCTGTTTCGCGGCACTAACCTCTCTGATCGTCATTACGCTCGCTTGTTTTTTGCTCATCTATATGATGGCGATAACATCCACTTTTCAAATGTGCGTACCACTGATTATCTCCTTCACGATCTTCTTCTTCCTGACACAAATGATCGGGAAGATACCGATGCGTACTACTGGGCGAGCTCTCCTTTGATGGCGTCAACCGCCAACCCTCTCTATGAGACCCGGGTTAAAATAGGGTCTCTTTTTTTACATCTTATTCTTCAACTGACTGCGGATTTTGTTTTTTGCTAAATTAGTGACTACAATATCCAGCCAATCAGGATTGGGATACTTCCGGCTTTTGTTGATCAAAATTTCAATCACATCACCAGACTTCAAGGGTGTGTCCAGAGAGGCAATCTGCTCGTTGATTTTGGCGCCAATGCATTGGGTGCCGATGTCAGTGTGGATATGATAAGCAAAATCCAAAGGAGTAGAATTTTCTGGCAACTCAATGACATCGCCTTTGGGAGTAAAGACAAAAATTTGATTGGCAAACAGATCATTTTTTATATGTTTGATAAATTCAGTATTGTCAGTAATAGTTTTTTGAATCTCCATCAAATCTTGTAGCCATTTGGGTGGCTTTTTTCTTTTGCCCAAAATGCCAATTTCCTTATAACGGCTGTGAGCGGCCACACCATATTCGGCTTCGTCATCCATAGCACGCGTGCGAATTTGGAATTCGGCTACTTTGCCAAATTCGGTAAAGACTGAAGTGTGCAATGACTGGTAGCCATTGGGTTTTGGTTGAGCAATATAATCTTTGACTCGGCCTTTCAAGGGCGTCCAGCGTTTGTGGATGATACCAAGCACCAAGTAGCAATCAGGAATATCATTGACTGTAATTCTCAAGGCAATCAAGTCATAAACTTTATTGATATCTTTATTCTTGCGGATCATTTTTTGGTAAATGCCGTACAAGCTTTTGACTCGCCCTTTGATGATTATGTAGGGTATATTATGTCTAGCCAAATCTTTTTGAGTAGTTTTTTTTATTTTTTCAATATATTTGCTTTCGGTCTTCAGGCGGTCTTGCACTAGTTCAGACACCCATTTGTATTCTTCGGGATAGACATAGGGGAAGGCCAGATCTTCTAGTTCAATTTTGATGCGAAACATTCCCAAGCGGTTGGCAATAGGCGCAAAAATTTCCATGGTTTCTTGGGCAATGCGCAAACGTTTTTCTGGTCGCACACCTTCTAGGGTTTCCATGTTGTGCAATCTGTCGGCTAGCTTGATGATGATGACGCGCAAATCTTTGGACATGGCCAAAAACATTTTGCGTAAATTTTCAGCATAGCGCTCCAGGCCTCTGTATTTCAAAGTTCCTAGCTTGGTGACGCCTTTTACTAAATAATATATTTCTGAGCCAAAATTATTTTTTATTTCTTCAAAAGTAAAATCAGTATCTTCTGGCACATCATGTAAGAGCCCGGCGGCGATAGAGGGTATATCCATACGCATCTTGGCTAGGTTGTAAGCCGTGGCTAGCGCGTGATAAATATAGTCCTCGCCAGTGTTTCTTTTTTGGCCTTTGTGCGCTTCAGAAGCAAAATGAAAAGCCTTGATGATGACACCAATGTCTTCACCCGGATAGTTGTCAGCTAGTATTTCCCTTAAATCCTCAAATGTTACTGTAGCCATATAGCCCTTATCATAGTATTTTTAGGGGAAAAGTTCAAATATACAATAAAAAGAAAAAGACCTAGGTCATTCCCAAGTCTTTTTTGTATTTTATTTAGTATAATCGCAAGCTTCGCACTTGACTGTGTCTTTTGGTCCAGCGATTAAGAGTTGTTTGCATTCGGGACAGTACTCGCCAGTTGGTTTACTCCAAGTGATATGCTGACATTCTGGATATTTGTTGCAGGTGTAGAAGAATTTTCCGCCACGTCCTTTGCGAGCGACCATCTCGCCCTTGTTGCACTTGGGGCAGATGACGCCAGTACCTTGCTCCACGCGCTTGGTGGTTTTGCATTCGGGATAATTAGAGCAGGCCAAGAATTTGCCAAAGCGCCCGGTTTTGAAAATCATGGGCGAGTTGCATTTGGGGCAGACTTCGTCAGTTTTTTCTGGCTCTTGGGCTTCACCGTTTTCTCCTAGGGGCTTGGTATTCTTGCAATCCGGATAATTGGTGCAAGCTAAGAACCTGCCAAAGCGGCCAAGTTTGATAACCATTGGCGAAGCGCATTTTTCGCAAATTTCGTCAGTGGCTGTTTCTGTAATTTCTTTTTTGTCTATTTCTTTTTCTTTCATAGCTAATTGTCTTGCAAATGGTTCATAAAATTCTTTTATCACTGGTTGCCATTTTTTCTTGCCCTCAGCAATTTTGTCTAAGTCATTTTCCATCTCGGCTGTAAAGTTGTAGTCAACTATATCGGGGAAGTGTTCCACTAGAAGTTTATTGACCACAGTGCCAATTTCTGTGGGGGCCAATCTTTTTTCTATTTTATCAACATATTTTCTTTCCACGATAGTGGCAATAGTCGGGGCATAGGTAGAAGGTCGGCCAATGCCGAGTTTTTCCATGGCGTGGACTAGGCCAGCTTCTGAGTAGCGAGCAGGTGGCATGGTAAAGTGTTGCAGAGCATCCAGATTTTTTAAGTTCACCTGATCGTTTTCTTTGAGCGCTGGTAAAATATTTTCTTCACTGCCAGTGGCATATACTTTTTGCCAGCCAGGGAATTTGATTACTGAGCCAGTGGCTTTCAAAGTCCACTCCGTGTTTTTAGCGTCAATTATTACTGAAGTGGTTTCTAAAGTGGCATCAACCATTTGGGAAGCCACAGAGCGTTGCCAGATCAGGGAGTACAATTTGTGTTGGCGGCTATCCAAATATTCTTTTACTTTGTCAGGCGTGTTGGTCACATCAGTTGGACGGATGGCCTCATGGGCTTCTTGGGCTAGCTTGGCTTTGGTGCGATATTTGCGTCCGCCCTGACTAGCATATTGCTCACCAAAGTTTTTGACAATCCATTCATTAGCTGACGTCACAAAGTCAGCGGACAAATTTTGGGAGTCAGTACGCATGTAAGTAATCAAACCGCCATGTCCTTCACTGCCCAAATGCACACCTTCATATAGCTGTTGAGCCAGCATCATAGTTTGCTTGGCCGAGTAGCCAAAACGACGGTTGGCATCTTGTTGGAGGGTGGAGGTGGTAAAAGGGCTAGCTGGCTTTTTGTTGATTTCTCTGGCTTCTACTTGTCTGACCAATAGTTTGGCTGGAGTTATTTCACGAACCGCAGTTTCGGCTTTGGTTTTATCCAAATCAAATTTATCCAAAGTTTTGCCCTGATGTTGGAAGACAGTTATTTTGAAATCTTGCTTATCATGTTCAGCTTGCCCCTCGATGGTCCAATATTCTTGGGCCACGAATTTTTTGATTTCGTCTTCTCTTTCTACTATCAATCGGACAGCCACTGATTGCACGCGTCCGGCTGATAGACCTCTGGCTACTTTTTTCCAAAGTAGAGGAGAGAGCTTGTAGCCGACTAGGCGATCAAGGATGCGACGCGCTTGTTGAGCATCAACCAAAAAACTATCCAAGTCGCGGGGATTTTCCAAGGCCTGTTGAATAGCTTTTTTGGTAATTTCATGAAAAGCAATTCTTTTTTGCTTTTTGACGGGTACACCAAGCAATGCTTGTAAGTGCCAGCTAATAGCTTCTCCTTCACGGTCTTCGTCAGTCGCGAAGTAGACCATCTCGGCCTTACTGGCTAATTTTTTCAAATTGGCCACGGTTTTTTTGGCTTTGGTTGGCACGGCATAGGTGGGTTCGAAATTATTTTCCACGTCAACACCGAGCTTGCTGACAGGCAAATCTCGGACATGGCCATAGGAAGACTCCACTTTATATTCTTTTCCCAAAAAACCACTGATAGTTTTGGCTTTGGTTGGGGACTCGACAATAATTAATTTTGACATAAACTAATTTGATTTAAACAAATTATGACATAATTTCGCTGACTATACAACAAAGTAAAAAAATTATCAAGTCCTACCATTTTAATTCTATTTGTCCATCGTTATTTGTTTGGATAATATTTTTTATTTCCAAGGACGATAAAGTGGCTTGTAGGGTGGGCAAAGGCCAGGATATTTTGTTGATCAAACTTTCCAAATTTAAGGGTTCAATATTCAATAAATCCACAATTATTTTTTCGTTATTAGTGAAGATGTTGTTTAAAATTGGCAATTTACTTTGTCCGGTGAGTTCATAGAAATTCAGAATATCTTGGCCAGACAGTAGGATGTGGGCGCCGTTTTGCAGTAATTTGTTAGGACCATGGCACAAGCTTTGGTTGATATTGCCCGGCAAAGCAAATACTTCTCGTCCTTCATCCAAGGCCACTTGAGCTGTGATTAGTGTCCCAGATTTCAGAGCGCCAGAGAGCACGACCGTGGTTCGACTCAAACCCGCTAATATTCGATTGCGTCTGGGGAAGTGATGCAGGGCTGGTTTGGTGCCATTGGGGTACTCCGACAATATCAAACCATTTTGTTTTATTATTTCCTGTCCTAAAGCAAAATTTATTTTAGGATAAAAACTGGCTTGATCCATTCCCGAGCCCAAGACAGCGATAGTTGGTAAATTATTTTTCAAAGCCGTTTGGTGGCAGATAGCGTCAAGACCCATGGCCAAGCCACTGACTATTATTAGTGGCGAGCCAGCCAATTCGCCAATTATGTTTTCGCTTGCTTGCTGGTGATAATGCGTGGTGTGCCGCGAGCCAACCATGCTGAGCAGATAGTCACTTTTTAATAACTCTAGATTTCCGGAATAAAATAAAAATAAAGGTGGATCATAGATCTGTTTGAGTAATTTGGGGTAGCAATCATCCAAAATAGTAAAATAATTTTCTAGTTGTTCGAATTTTTGGGCCAGAGATTCTTCTTCCACGCAAACTCGTTTGATTTCTTGGGCTAGCTTGGCTGGAATTAGGGGATTGTCAATCTTGGCCTTGTCGACAATGCTTTTACTGTCAACAAAAGAGCTTTGTAGTCGCCAAAAAAGACGAGCCGATATTTTGGCCTGGGAAAGTAAATAAAAATAAAAATCGCCCTTCTTCATCTTGATTATATATTAGTACAGACAATTAATTTTGTAAAATTTTAAAATATCTGCTATGATATTAGCAATTAAACACAAATTTATGCCTCGCGCAAAAAGCACCACTAAAAAAGAAACTACCAGATTAAAAGCCGAGCCGGAAATAATGGAATTTGAAGATTTTGTGGCTCGCAAATCCAATACTGGTAAAAAGAAAAATTTTACCGGAGTTTATCTACTACTAATTATCCTGATTTTGGCCTTGTCTGCTTTTTTAATGTTTGACAAGCAGAAGACCAAGAAGCCAGTCGCCGAAGCTGGTTATAAAATAATTTATTTAGAAAATAACATAGTATATTATGCCAAAGTTGCCAAAGAAGATGCGTACAATATTTATCTTAGTGATGTCTATTTTATTGATACGCAAACTGTGGACAAGCCAGCGACCGAAGAAGGAGGAGAGCCGAGCACCGAAAGTGTAGAGGTTCTTAAAAAACGAGGAGATGACTCTGCTGGCTGGCTAGCAGTCAATCGCCAAAAAGTTTTCGGTTTTGAAGATCTGCCGTCCGACTCCAAGGTCATGGAAATGATTAATAGTTATAAATAAAAAAGTTAAAATAAAACCCCCGCCTAGTAGTGCGGGGGTTTTTGTTTTGTGAAAAGAACCGACCCGCGAGGTCGCGTCGACCTCGCGGGTCGGTTCTTCAGCCGGCGTTTTTTTTATTGACATTTGTTTTTTTAGACGATAAGCTATCGTTATTAATAGGTTCTTCCAAGAAATTCAAAACTAAGAGAGGAGGTCAGTAATGCGCAACCTTAAGCCAATTGGCGACTTGATCGCCGACAAGTTGAGGATGGGCTCCAGCGACAGTTGCTATGTCGATCCACACGAATGCTTTTGTCTGTGCCACACCATAGGCAGTGACGGCCAGTCCATGGCCAAGCACTGTTTGCCTTGTTGCAGTACCTGCGTTTGCGGGCACCGCATCAAGAATGGCTGCATGGGAGAGCATCACAAACACTGCTCGGTCTTTCTGGCTTCTCAGAAGACCGAGTAGCACGGTCTTTCCAATCACAGGCTCAGTCCACGGGGACTGAGCTTTTCTTTTTGTTGAAAAACTTTACTAGCCCAATCTTTTAACCCCTCCAACCTCCCCTTGACAGGGGAGGAACATCTAGCCCTCTTGAAGTGTTTGGGAAGAGGAATAAGCCCCCTTGTCAAAGCGGTCTGGCCTACTATTTATCATCAAAACGTAACATTTTTCTAACAAGTAAGCGTAGTTTCTGAGGATTGCGAGTGTTGTAACGTAATTGCACCTCTTTGAGGTGTATTTGGTAACGATT
>Ga0172379_10001093_pt1 | contig 58207 bp, 53 predicted proteins | sample GrowelOW334metaG_FD_119756 | JGI IMG/M metagenome (GOLD analysis project Ga0172379, IMG submission 119756) | Groundwater microbial communities from an aquifer near a municipal landfill in Southern Ontario, Canada - Groundwater well OW334 metaG | ecosystem: Environmental > Aquatic > Deep... | reverse complement strand
TTTTGCCGCCTGCAATCGCAGACGAGGGATGTTTGGATTTGTTGTGTATGTCATGTCCATATTCTACAGGGGTGATGCAAAGGTATTGAACCATTACATCTTCTTGACAAATTTTCTAAAAATGCTATTATGTCCTCCGTTTTATATTTTAACCCAATCTCTGTGGGTATTGATAAACAAGATGAATCTCCGCTACGAATCATTGCAGAAGATTACGTTCCGAAAGACATGCCAAATAGAGCTATAATCCTTGGTCTTTTTAAGGGAAATCCCGAGATTACCTTAGAAGGCGGCGATGGCGATACCAAAGAAACCGCAATTAAATTTGCTGGGGCGAATCAATTTCAGGGGGTGATATTGGAAACTGTTTGGAGAGTTGTTAATCATCCCGACCATGGCTTTTCTACCCAAAAATTGGTTTCTGAAGGGGGTAAATATTTCGATGTTATGACATTTGTTAATCCGTCCACACGAGAGAAAATTGATGTTTGGTTTGATGTTACCGACATAATGGGGAAAATTTAAATAAAATAAGCCAAAATCTCTGAAGTTGGTAGCAACCGAAAGGCGAGGTTGCAGGCCAGTAATTTGCTAAAAAAGCTTATTTATTGTATAATAATAAAAAATAAAACAAAAAAATGACACTAACAGAAGTTCCTAAGTCGCCAAAGGAAGATCCTGCATCAATACAGGAAAGATTTGATAGCGCCATAAATACTGCCGCGGAGGATTTAATTGAAAATAGAAAATTGCCATACGCTCTTGATCAGATTAAAGAATTTCTTGCGGGCGACGACGAAGCTATTCAGAAAGTGGGAATGCACCCCCTTGCTCCTTATTGGCCGGACTCAGACTTAATACAAGACCCGGCGATTGAATCGTTTGATCCGGAAAATTATACAAAACTATTATTTGAAGTTGTAAAATATGAGGACATTAATCACGATAAAAAAAGCCAAGAGATTTTCATGAGACAGCAAGTTGCAGAAAAAAGATATACGTATTTGAATTTAATGGGAAGCAAAGGAGGGGAAAAAGCCAGAAAAATGTTTGTTGATGATTTTATGGGGCAATTAATTCCGGAGATAGCAAAGCTGATAGAGCTTGGCCACGGAGAAGAGCTGAAGCGATTGCTTGCCACGTTGGATTACAAAGAAAAATTCGCCATTGGAGAAGCAAGGAAAGAAGCAAAAGAAAATCTAATAGAGGAAAACGTAATGTGGGAAAATCTTCAAAGGACGGAGATGGAAACAGCAAAAGTAATGAAAAAAACCGAAGCCGGCAACCCAAGCATAGAGGACAGAATAGAAGAAAAAAAATTTCAGGAGCTCTTGGATATAGGCGAGAAAGCATCACCAAACGAACTTTTAAACTATCTGATTAAGCATCCTGATATTAAGAAAGAGATCAGATGGATATTTCAGTTTCCGCTTAAGGCTGTATAAAACAAAAAAATGAGCCAAAATCTTCGATCGCTAGAAAAAATAGCCAGAAGTTTGAATGAAGGAAAAAGAGAACCGGTCGACAAACTTGATACCGATTTAACGCAGGACGATCGGGCAAAAGAGGAAATGCAGCTATCATCGTTCATGATATCGCATTATTGGCCGGAAATAGAAAAAGGAATAGATGACGCAAGTCTTGGACTTAAACACAGGGCTTCAATTCCGGACATTTGCGACTCGATAAACAGAAAAGTTGAGGCAAGAGTGAAAGAATCCGATGCTCATTTGGTTGACGAGGTCGTATTAAAAGTAATTAATAGATTTTCCTTGGTGCGTGATGGAAGGCCGGCCAAATACATTTTAGACGGTATGATTCAGGGGGCCGCTTCGGTTTTATCTATGGCGGAAACTGTAAGCAATGCGTTTAGAAAACAATTTTCGGGGGAACTTGGTGAAGATGAAATAAAAATACAACTGGAAGGCGTTTTAAAGGGTAAAGCGTTTCAAAACCTTATAAAAGCGATGGGATACGGCCGAGGTGTTTCAATGGGGTCGGTGGTGAAAGGCGTATCATTTGATGAGGGAAAAATAAAATTTGAAAAAGATAATGACGAAATAAAACTTTCCGTCGATGTTGAAACAGAAGAAAATATAAGAAGAATTAACAGTGAAGAAAAAGCTAAAAAGCCGGAAAATCCTTTAGTGTTTGGATGTCCATCGGGATTTGCAAAAATGGCAGATAAGGGCACGGTTATGAGTAAATTTTCAGGAAAAATTACTGATTTATATTGTCAGACAAGAGTAAAACAGACAGAGGAGGAAAGAGATGGGGAACTTGCTCCGCAAATTCAGAATTTTGCAAAATCCGCAGAGAAGGTCGCTGATTATATCAATGAGCAAAAAATCAAACATGTAATCGTGGCAGGCTTATCTGCGACATTGGCAAAAGATATGGTGATGAACATAGCGGAAAGAAAAAACATGCCATCTCCGGATTATAATCTGGTAAATCCTCATAATATTGTTTATGCAGTCGGATATAACATGGGAATTCCATTTAAAAAAATCCACGAAGGAGGCGATGCTTGGAGAGATTTTTCCGAATATCAAGGGAAGGTGGATGAAGCTTTGCGAAAAATGGACGAGGAAGACTTGAGAAATCGTTTAGAGCCGATAAAAGCGTTATTTGAAAAAGAATTTCCGACGCTGGTGGCCGCAATAAAAAATAAAGAAAAAGTGCTTATTCTGGATGAAATAACAGCAACAGGTCGCACTTTGAGGACAATGGTAAATTTCATGAAAATTCTATATCCGAATATAGATTTAAAATCAGGCGCAATATGGCGGGACTTAAAGCCTGCTTATGAAAATTATAATATTCAATGTGATATTGTTGGAGGAAACGGCTTGGATCTTTTCGAAAGCGCTGAGATGGGGTCATACTGGACAGGATTTGTGGACACAAAATTATCAGATGGATCGCCGGCTCTTGCATACCGCGATGACGAAAAAATAGTTCAGGATGTTTTTAAAAACAAGGGTGAAATTAATCTTTCAGGCATACCATTGGAAAAGGAGTTTTCAAGAGGAAAGACTGTAGTGGGTTTGCCGATAAAGGACATTTTGGCGCGGAGGGAAAGGGCTAAGAAAATAATCACAAAAGCTGCGGCGGATATAGTCATCAGCGCCGGTATCAAAAAAATCCACGCAGAGTAGTTGCGAATAAGTACAAAATATGGTAAAATAGCACTGTAAAATAAAAAAAATAAATAACAAAAACAAATATGGGAGAAACTCTGCCAACGCCGGATGCAAAAAAGTTAGATGCGTCTAAAGGAGACCAAAATGGAGGCGCTATTGCTGCATTGAAAGCAAAATATGAAAAATCTCTAGAACAGGGAAAATTGGCAGATCAAATTAGAGATATGAAAGATGAAAATAAGCTTATGGAAATAGGGAAAATTTTAGGGCTAAACATTGAGCAAAGCCAAGGTGAAAAGAAAACGGTGTTAGAACAAAAAACGGCTGATTATGAAAATGCTCAAGCAAAAAATGCAATTATAGACGCATTTGTAAAAGCTTGCGAAAAGGGGGAAGAGGAAAAAATAAATCAAATAAAAAATATACTTGAAGAAGGCGGGGTTATATTAACCGTAACGAAGGAAACGGAAAAATTTATGAAAGATCAATTGGCGTTAAAAGTGACAAAAAAAGGCGTGGAAGGGATTGACGGGGCAAAGCCAATGATTGTTAGTGATGGAAAAATAGTTACATTAACATTTGAGGGCGATACAAAAGCCGTAGAGGTAAAAGTGACAGATGCGTCAAATCAAAAATGGCAAATGATTTTAACAAACAAAGACAATAGCGTAGATGTTGTGAATTTTGAGGGGAAGGTAATGGTTGGTTCAAAACCCGAAGGTAAAGCAAGGGGCTAAAAATCAAAAACAATATTGACAACGGATTCCAATAAAACTATATTCAGCGCGCTAATATCGTTCTTTGTTATATCAGCGCAAAATACCGGAGGAAAAGTAGATGTTTAAATCCGTTCAAGAGAGTCGGGGAGGCTGGAAGCCCGGCACGGAAAAAATATCGAACGCGCCTCAAGAGCGATTATCGCTCGGTAGCAGCCGAAACAATCCCCGACTTTAGACGGGGGTAAGTAAGCGTCGCCGGCAGGTGTCCGTCATCACACACTTCGGTTTTTCGTTTTCGAGAAACCGGATAAGGTCATGTCTCGTAAGAGCATGATAAAGAAGGGTGGTACCGCGAAGTTATAAAGACTCTCGTTCCTTCATCCGCGTTTTTGCGGGTGGATGTACGAGAGTTTTTTTATTTTTCTTTAACAATCAGCATGGAAAAAGCATTATTGGCCTTCTCGGGAGGCTTGGACACAAGCTTCTGCATCCCTTATCTAAAAGAAAAGGGATATGAAGTGGTCACGGTCATAATCAACACAGGAGGATTTTCTGCACCGCAGCTTAAAGTCATTGCGGAACAATCCAAAAAACTTGGAGCGATAAAACATATCGAAGTGGATGCGCAAAAGCCGCTGTATGAAAAATTCGCAAGTTACATTATAAAAGCGAATTACTTAAAAGGAGGAGTTTATCCGGCGTGTGTTGGGCCGGAGAGAAATGTTATTGCGATGGAAATGGCGAAAGTAGCCAAGAAAGAAGGCACTTTAACGGTGGTTCACGGATCAACGGGAGCGGGAAACGATCAAGTTCGTTTTGATATATCGCTGCGTGCTCTTATTCCAAATGTTAATATTATTGCTCCGATTCGAGACAATAATCTAACTCGTGAAGAGGAGGTGGAATTTTTGCAAAAACACGGAATAGAAATAAATGTTTCAAAAAATAAGTATTCGATAAATGTCGGACTTTTGGGGACTACAATTGGAGGAGCGGAAACTTTGGACACGGAAAAAGAATTGCCTGATGAGGCTTTTCCGACGGTAAAGGCTATTGATGAAGCGGACGAAAATCCTGCAAATTTAACAATTACTTTTGAAAAAGGATTGCCGGTTAAATTGGATGGAAAAAAATTATCGGGAGTGGAAATTATAAATGAATTAAATATTGCCTCCGCCGCGCGCGGCTTTGGGAGAGATTATCATCTCGGGACAACAATAATAGGCATCAAGGGAAGAATAGGTTTTGAGGCGGCGGCTTTAAAAATTATTGTAAAAGCACACACGGAATTGGAAAAAGCGGTTCTCACTTCAAAACAAATTTTCTGGAAAAATACTCTCGGAACGGTTTACGGAGATTTAACTCACGAAGGATTATATTTTGATCCGCTTCTTCGAGATATTGAGGCGCTTTTAGATTCAGCCAGCGCTTTCGTGGATGGCGAAGTTGGCGTAAGAATTCACAAAGGTAATCTTCTGATTACCTCTGTAAAAAGCCCTTATTCGCTGATGAAGTCGGCCATGGGAACTTATGGAGAAAAGACAGGAGCATGGAACGGATTCGACGCGAAAGGTTTCTGTAAATTATATGGGATGGAAAGTATAAACGCTTTTCTTTTGCATAACAAAAATGAAAATGAAGAGTAACTTTATAACCGGAGCGGAGCTTGAGCTTTCGGAACAACAAAAAATTATAGATCTCGCAATCTCTTATAAAAAGAAAAAGGATTTGCCGAATTACGCCGGCAAAATTCTTACTTTGCTTTTTGCAAATCCGTCATTAAGGACGCATCTTTCTTTTGAGTCGGGAATGAAAAAAATGGGAGGCGGGGTGAATACGCTACAATTAGCCGGTTCATGGCAATTTGAATATCGTGATGGAGCGATTATGAACGGAAATACTCAGGAGCATATAAAGGAGGCCGCAGCGGTTATCTCAAGATACAGCGATATTATCGGGTTGAGAAACAGCCAGTTAATAACAACGGCATCAACTCATAATCAATCTTCAAAGTGGGAAGATTTACGAAAAGATGAGGCGATAAATCAGCTGGCCGCTTATGCGACCAAGCCTGTAATTAATATGGAATCAAATATGTATCATCCGTGTCAGTCCATGGCGGATATGATGACGATGCAGGAAAATTTGGGCAAAGTTAAAAAAGAAAAATATGTGCTTACATGGGTTCCGCACATAAAAGCTTTACCGCTTGCGACTCCGCATTCGCAGTTTTTAACACCAAGTATTTTTGGAATGGATGTTGTGTTGGCGATGCCGGAAGGATTTTCTTTGGACGAGGAGGTTATGGCTGTGGCAAAAGAAAAATCAAAGCAGGCCGGAGGCTCAATTACGATTAGTCATAATCAAAAAGAAGCTTTAAAAGATGCAAAAGTTATCGTCGCAAAAAGCTGGGCTTCTCTTAAATATTTTGGAGAATGGGAAAAAGAATCCGCATACAGAAAACAGTTTGAAGATTGGATTATTGACGAAGAAAAAATGAAAATTACAAACAACGCTATTTTTATGCACTGCCTCCCGCTGCGAAGAAATGTGGAGGTTTCCGATTCCGTGCTTGACGGACCGGCTTCAAAAATAATTGACGAAGCCGAGAACAGAATGTGGGTGCAAATGGCGATTATTTCATATATCCTTAATCACACATCATGAAAATATTACTTGATAAAATAGCCTCAGTTACAAAAAACACACAGCTTCCGCCGGAAGTTGATGTTACGGATAAATTCGTATCCGAAGAAGGAGCCGTTTTGGCCGTGGAAGTTATGGAGGATAAAAAAATCTACAACCAGCTCGAGCTCGTTTCCGGCCGTATGTCCACAATAAAAAGAGGTGATACGTTGGCAGTCGCGCTCGGGAATAGGCGCGCTTTAAAAGGATTTATCGGAGAAGTGCCAAAGACGTTAAAAACGGGAGACATAATAAATTTGTTAAACCTCGGTGGAGTTTCCGGTATATGCACCAGTGAAAATTTTAGGGAAGTTGGTCATGCCTTAAAAATGAAAGTTTTGGGAGCGGTGGTTGATCCGTCGGATAAATCCACGCCGTTAAATATAAAGAACTTTGTGTTGTTTGAAGCAAGCGATTCGATAAAATCAAAAGTGCCGTTAATCGTTGTCAGTGGAACTTGCATGAACGTTGGAAAAACATCAGCGGCCTGCGAGGTTATAAAGCACTTCAACAGAGAAGGGTTTAAAATTCATGGAGCAAAACTTGCAGGAATAGCTGCGCAACGTGATACGGAAAATATGAAGGACTATGGAGCTAAAAAGGCGGTTTCTTTCGTGGACGCGGGATATACATCGACGGTTAATAATGGAAAACAGTCTGTGGCGGTTACAAAAGGAGCCATAAATTACTTGTCGATTGGAAATCCGGATTACATCGTGATTGAGTTTGGTGACGGAGTTTTTGGAGAATACGGAGTTATGGATGTTTTGCGCGACAGAGAAATCCAGGACAGCATAGAAATACATATCGGCTGCGCGCATGATCCGATGGGGGCGGCTAAATTAGTGCAAGTTTGTGCGGAAATCGGCGCGCCGTTGGATTTCATTTCCGGACCGGTTACCGACAATAGCGTGGGGACATCTTTCGTTGAACGCACGTTAAAAATGCCGGCAATAAACGCTTTGGCGTACGAAGAAGAATCACTTAAAAAAATATTGGACACATGTCTAAAAAAATAGATGCATCAATTATAGGAGTGACGGGATATACGGGATTGGAGCTTTTAAGAATCCTTTTAAACCATCAGGATGTGGAATTAAAATATTTAATTTCGCAAAGTCACGGTGGCCAAAGAATAAGTGATGTTTGGCCGCACCTAAAAGGAGTTTGTGATATGAAATTGAGCGATGATAACGCGGCGAAAGTGGCCGCAGAAAGCGACATTCTATTCCTCGCCTTACCAAACAACGAGGCGCAAAAAATAATGCCGGAAATCATCGGGAAAACAAAAATTATAGACATTTCCGGAGATTTCAGGCTGAAAAATTTTGATATGTACGAAAAATATTATGGACAAAAACATGAATACACGGAAGGAGTGGAAAAATTTGTTTACGGACTGACCGAATTAAATAAAGACGAGATTATAAAAGCACAAAATATCGCAAATCCGGGATGTTTTGCGATCACCGCGCAGCTGGCACTTTTGCCTATAAAAGAAATACTGCAAAATGTTTCTATTTTCGCGATTACCGGTTCCAGCGGAGCGGGAAAAACGCCAAAAGAAGAACTCCATCATCCGGTAAGAAATCATAATGTAAAAAGTTATAAAATTGGCCAACACCAGCACATTCCGGAGATCATCCAGACACTAAAAATTTCCGAAAAACAAATTTCTTTCGTGCCGACCGGGGGGCCATTTACGCGCGGAATCCATTTAACGGCTTTTCCGGAGTTTAAAAAAGAAATGGCAAAGAATGAAGTGGCGGAAATGTATAAAAATTTCTATAAAGACAAGCCTTTCATAAGAATTAAAGAAAACATACAACTCGCGGAAGTTATAGGCTCAAATTTTTGTGACATAAGCATAAACGAAGCCGGTGGAAAAATTGTAATTCAGGCTGTAATTGATAATCTTGTTAAAGGTGCGGCCGGCGGCGCTATCCAGAATATGAATATTATGTTGGGGCTGCCGGAGGCCGCCGGCCTTATTACTTTAAGCCCTTTATTCCCATAAGTTTTATGAACAATTTTGAAAAAGAAGCAAAATATTTAATCCAAACGTACGCAAAATATCCAATAGAGCTGGTAAAAGGAGAAGGATCTTACGTTTGGGACAGTACAGGGAAGAAATATTTGGATTTTTACGGTGGCCATGCGGTTTGTATCCTAGGGCATTGTCATACGAAAATTGTTAAAGCCATAAACGATCAATCCAAAAACCTCATTTTTTATTCAAATGTTTTTTCAACAGCGCCGGCAATACTTTTGGCGGAGCATTTGGCTAAAACTCTGGAACCGAAAGAGTATCAAGTTTATCTTACAAACTCAGGATCGGAAGCAAATGAAACGGCATTAAAAATAGCTCGCAAACACACGGGGAAAGATCGCGTAATTTCATTTAAAAATGCTTTTCACGGACGGGGAATTCCGCCGCTTGCGGTAACGGGAATCGATTCGTATCACAAATATAAACCGAATTTGGATAATTACACTTCGTTCGCCGAGCTCGGCGACATGGAAAGTGTATATGCCGCCTACAATGACAATACCGCCGCAGTAATCTGCGAACCAATCCAGAGCATAGGCGGCCTCAACATGGCGGAACCAAGTTTTTATAAAGAGCTGGAGGAATTTTGCAAAGAAAAAAATATGCTTCTTATTTTTGACGAAATTCAGACAGGCCTTGGACGCACGGGAACATTTTGGTTTTCGGAATATCTAAAAGTTTCTCCGGATATTATTACCACGGCGAAAGGCATTGCAGGAGGTCTTCCGTTATCAGCCGTAATAGTTAAAAAAGAATTTAGTTCGGAAATAAAAGTTGGAGATCATGCAACGACTTTTGGTGGAGGACCGGTGCCGTGTGCGGCCGCGGTGGCTACTCTTGAAATAATTTTAAAAAAAGGGTTTTTAGCTGAGGTAAGCGGCAAAGAGCAGGCCATAAGAGAGAAGTTAAAAGATAATCCGCGCATAATAAAAATTCGCGGCAAAGGCCTTCTTCTCGGAATCGAGCTGGACAATCATTATCCAAACATAGTTAAAGAATGTAACGCCGAAGGTCTTATAATTTCCACCTCATCGGACAAAAAAGTTCTGCGAATAATGCCGCCACTAATAATAACTCAGTCACAGATAGATCAATTTGCGGAAATCTTCATCCGCGTATTAAATCGTCAATAACGAACCGAAAATGAATTACACTAAAAAGAAGCTTTATCTTTCAAAATTCCGAAAAAAGATTTTTGTGTTAAAAATCGGAGGCGAAGTCGTGGAAGCAAAACATATTTTGGAAAAAATTCTGAAAGATATTAGAGAGCTTGAGCACTACGGAATAAAAATAATTCTCGTGCATGGCGGAGGCAAGCAAGCCGACATCCTTGCACATCAAATAGGGCATGTGCCCGTCAAAATTAACGGTCGTCGTGTTACAAGCCAGCAAGATTTGGAGATTGCAAAAATGCTATATGGCGGCAGTTTAAATCTGGAAATTCTGAGCATTATGAAGAAGCTTAAGATGAAAGGAGTTCGCGCAAGCGGCCTCGACGGAAATTTATTAAATGTAAAGTTGAGAGATAAAACAAAGTTTGATTTTGGTTACGTCGGAGATATAAAGAAAGTTAATCCGCGCATTCTTAAAGACTTGTTGTCGAAAGGATATACTCCCGTTGTTTCACCTCTTGCGGTAACTGATGACGGAATAATCGTAAACATAAATGCCGATACAATAGCGATGAACATAGCCACTTCGCTAAAAGTTACAAAATTAATTTTATTCAGCAATATAGATGGAGTTTACGATGGCAAAAAACTTTTAAGCACGATAACCCTGGAAGAAGGAGAAAAATTGATTAAAGACGGTATTGCGAAAGACGGAATGGCTGTTAAATTGGAAAATTGCATGGAAGCGGTTAAAAGCGGGGTAAAACGTGTGCACATAATAAATGGCTTGTCTCCACACAGTTTGCTAGGTGAGATTTTTACAAAACATGGTATTGGAACAATGATAATCTCTGACAAAGAAAAAAATGAATACATTAAAGAGTAAAGTTGTTGTTATGGGTGGCGTGCACGGAGACGAACGACTTGGCGTAAGGATTTTGGAAAGATTAAAAAAAGATATGGCCTCTTGGGATATAAAAGGAGAGTTAAATTTGGTAATGGGGAATCCTTTGGCGTACGAGAAAAATGTTCGTTTTGTAGATTGTGATTTGAATCGTCTTTTTGGGGAGGATTGGGAAAGTTTGGCGTCTTTAAAAAATCCAAATTACGAGCAAAAACGAGCGATGGAGATTGGAGAAATCCTTAAAAATGCCGATTTCTTGCTGGATATTCATTCTACGAGAAAACCATCGGTTCCGTTTCTTTATATGGAAAATGAGGAGAAGTATCTACAGTTTGCGAAATTGTTTGGAGTGAAATTTGTAGTGTCTCCAGAAAAAGACTTCAGAACAAAAGATTCATTTTCATCAGCGGACAACTTTGTAGACAGAAATGGCGGGATAGGATTTACCTACGAATCGGGATGGCAAAAAGATGATTCAACAGAGGACTCAGTTTACAATTCGGTACTAAGGTTTTTAAAAGCCGTCGGTACGATAAACATTGATTTGCCGGCTTATTCAAATGATAAATTCACTCACCTCGAAGTTTATAATAACGTCATCGCGGACAAAAATGATTTTAGTTTTGCTCATGACTATTCGAACTTTGATAAAGTTAAATCGGGGGATACAATAGCGGACGAAGATTCATACATAATATTTCCAAGGAAAGAATTTAAAATGGGGCAAGTAGCCTGCTATCTGGCACATAAAATATGACAAAACTTTGGAGTAAAAAAGGACTGAAATTAAATCCGGCCGTAAACGCCTACATGATTAGCAAAAATCTGGAACAGGATACGATTCTTTTGCCGTACGATATACAAGCGTCAACCGCTCATGCGAAAATGCTGGGAAAAGTCGGATTGTTAAAAAAAGCGGAGAGCGAAAAACTTGTAAAAACTCTCGAAGAAATCTTAAAGCGAATACAACAAGGATTATTTAAATTGAAACAAGAGGATGAAGATTGCCACACGACGATTGAAAACTATTTAGTGGAAAAACTGGGAGAAACAGGCAAGAAAATTCACATGGGCAGATCAAGAAACGATCAGGTTTTGGTGGCGATGAGGTTATACACAAAGGATTATTTAATAAAAACAAAGAAGTCGGTTTTGGAAATGGCAAAAACGATTCTCTCGTTCGCGAAAAAATATGAATTCGTGCCGATGCCGGGATATACGCATACTCAACAGGCAATGCCTTCTTCGGTTGGGCAGTGGGCCGGCAGCTTCGTGGAGTCTTTGCTTGATGATTGCGACGCGATTGCCGCCGCAATTAACATGGTAGATTGCAACCCGCTTGGTTCGGCGGCGGGCTTTGGCACAGCTTTGCCGATAGACCGTGACTATACAACAAAACTTTTGGGATTTTCTCGAACTCAAATAAATTCAATCTATTGCCAGAACAGCCGAGGCAAAATGGAAAGTTTTGTTTTGGCGGCGTTGCTTCAGGTTATGATGTCGCTTGGAAAAATCGCAAACGATCTGGTTTGGTTTACCTCTCAGGAGTTTAATTTTTTCAATATAGCTCCGGAATTTACAACAGGTTCAAGCATCATGCCGCAAAAGAGAAATTTGGACATTATGGAAGTGCTTCGGGCGAATGTAAGCGTGATATTCGCGAATCAAACGCAGGTGCAAAGTGCGGGACACAATCTGCTTTCCGGATATAACAAAGATTTAAAAATCACAAAAAAAGCGCTAATGGATTCTTTCGATATCACACTTTCCAGCATGGATATTACGGATTTGCTTTTCAAAAATATTACTCCAAATAAAGAGCGATTAAGTAAATCCATGACCCCGGGAATTTTTGCGACAGACGAGGCAAACAGACTTGCTGTAAGCGGAATTCCATTCAGGGATGCGTACAAAAAAGTTGGAGAATCTATTTCAAATGTGAAGACGCAAAACGCGGAAAAAAACATCCGTTCCAAAAAGCATATTGGAGCAACCGGAAATCTTTCTTTGGATGTTTACGAAAAAATGATTAAGAATAAAAGCTTGACGAAAAAAGCCTGACGGTATTAAATAGCCTCGCAATGAAAAAGTATACAAACACAACAGGAATGATGATGACCTTCACTTGGTGAGGGGCGTTGTTTTGTACTTTATAAACACTGACCTTCGCCACTGACGAAGGTTTTTTGTAATTAAGCGGTAATCAAAAAAATGAATCCAAAAATATCACAACAAGTCATGCCGATGATAATGCTTTGCCCCGATTTGGGATGACTTTTGTGATGGTTAAGAAATAAAAAGTCGCCCCAAGAGTCGGGGCGAAACTTTTTTATATTTTTTAATCACAATTATAATGGATTCGTTAATAGAAATATTAGGTGAAAGGGAAGCTCCGGCATTAAGAAGACCGGTGGCGCCAAGAAGATATCCGGCAGCGGAACAATACGCAGAGCTCATATATTCCCAAACGGGAAAAGCAAAAGATATATCGCCAAACACACTTTTACACCTTGCAAAAGCCAGAGAATCGGTAGGTTCAAAACTTAATATACAGTTGGCTGACCCACGCGAGATTTTAAATTTAATAGGCACTTTCAGAGAAAGAATAGATGAAATTATAAGAGCGGAAGGTGAAAATCTTTTTCGCAAACGCATTGATCCGATACATAACGAAATTAATCCGCATCTGGTTTATTTTATTCAGGATTTTAACGAAAGAGCTTTGGGGGTCGTGGATAACGACGAGGAGGACAAGCTTTTTTTGGAGCAAAAACAAGAAGTGGAATATCTGCATTCGCAACAGTTGGCACTTCTACTGGCTCCGATTATTAAAGAATATTTGGTGGAATTGAGCCAAGGAGGAAACGGAGTTTATCTTACGGAAATAGGCGCGAAAAATGGAGACTTGATAAGAAGAATTGATTTTGAACTTCGAAAAAATGGTGGGTATAGAGGCAGGCCAAATCTTACGACAAACGCTTATGATCTAGATCCGAAAGATCCGTTAACTCCAAAATTTTTTAAAAAACACGGGCAGCCTGAAAGCGCAAAATTAACAGATACACCGAAATCAGCAAACCTTCTCGACTTGGATGGCGCAATAAATCATCCGACGGATATTTTGTTGTTATCAAATATTCTTCACAAAATAAAACCGGATGATCACAAAAAAGCATTACAAGAAGCGTATAATAAACTTTCTCCGAGAGGAGTTTTGATTATCAACACGCCCTTTTACAGCGACTTGGATAAAACAGCGCCGTTAAAAGGTTTTTATCAGAGATGTGACACTAATCCGAACGCTCTTTTAAGCTGGGAGGAATGGGAAAAAATTGTGAAGGAAAATGGATTTGAGATAATAAAAGGAGCGAAAAAAGATCTTGGATTTAAAGCCAGTTTGCTCGACGGATTCCGCCACAGAACACTCGTTGCACGAAAACCTATTTTTAGCACTAACCCATTTAACAATGACAGTGATTTTAAAGGAGCCGCTGGACGAATTATTGGTACAGCCAAAACTCTTGGCTGGAAAGCATAATTTTCCAAAGAAAATACACATTTATGATGAAACGGCGAGGGATGGCGAGCAAATGCCGGGAGTTGCTTTTAGTCCGGATCAAAAACTTGAAATGGCGAAGTTTTTAAGCGACATGGGCGTTGATGTTATTTTGCCGGCGTTTGTTGTGGCTTCAGAATCAGACAGAGAGGCATACAGAAAAATATTGAAAGCGAGAAAGAAAAGACAGATACGAAAAGACGTCGAGATTATAACAATTGCGAGAGCAAACAAGGACGATATAGATGCGGCTGCTCAGACTACGAAAGAAGCGGGAGTTCCTTTGGACAAAGTGGGAATTTTAATACTTTCAACGACTTCAGATTTGCATATTAAGTACAAACTTGGAAAAACTTTGCTCAAATTTAAAAAGTTGCCGGAAAGCGCATGGTTGGACACACCGGTTTCGTGGTATAGAAAAGCGAATACTGATTTTATAGTTGAATACATCAGTTATGCGAAAAAGTTGGGATTTGGAACGATAGAATTCGCCTCTGAAGATGCTTCAAGGGGTACACTTGAGTATTTGATCGAATGGGCAAAAGTATGCAGACAAGCGGGAGGAACGCGTATTTGTTTTTCCGATACTTGTGGAGTTCTTACTCCGGAAGCGGTCGATTATTATTTTCCACCGCTTGTAAAAGCGTTACCGGATTTTCAGGTTACGGCGCATTTTCATAATGATTTGGGACTTGCCGCGATAAATACGGTGCGTGCGCTTTCGCATGGTGCAACGCACGCGAGCATAACAGCGTGCGGCATAGGCGAGCGCGCAGGGAACGGATCAACTCATCAGGTAACAATGATTTTAAAAGAACTTTATGGAGTGAATTTGCCGGGATTTCATTATGAAAAACTTTGGGAACTACGCAAATTGATAGAAAAATATTCCGGAATTTTAATCCAACCGCACGAGCCGATTATCGGACATAATGTTTTTTCACATGAGTCCGGAATACATACAGCCGGAATAAAAATACATCCGGCCATTTATCAATTTCTGGACGAAAAAACGGTGGGCGGCGAACAGAAGTTTGTGTATGGAAAACACAGTGGAGGCGCCGCCCTCAAACACCTTCTGGAGAAAAATAAACTTAGTCTGGACGAAAACAAATTCAATGAAGTTTTGGCTGAGCTTAAACAAATAAGAGAATCTGAAATTCCACAAAATGGGTACTCCAAAAGGATTAAAAAATACTACGACGATTTAAATTCGCTTGGCATCGCCGAATCAAAAATTTTACAACTAATCAAAAATCACAATGTTTAAAAATAACACATTGAATTACAAATTATCGGAAAGCAGTCGCGGAATAATCCCATCGGTTATGACAAATGTACTGAAATGGACAGTTCAGCCGGATATAATTTCTTTTGCGGGAGGAATGCCGGATCCTAAACTTTTTCCTTTGGAGAAAATTACGGAGGCGGCTCAAAAAATAGCAAAAGAGAATGGTCATATAATTCTGCAATACGCTCCGGCTAGAGGACATAAAGGGCTGCGAGAATTTTTCGCCGCACACTTTGGGAAAAAAGGTATAAAGACCAACGAACAGGAGATTATTCCTGTCTGCGGCGTTCAGCAGGGAATATATTTGAGCGCAAAACTTCTAATGAATAATGGTGATAAAATTCTTATCGCCGGGCCGAGTTATTTTGGCGCACTGGAAACTTTTGATTCATTTCTGCCTCAATATTTAACAATTTCTTTAACGGAAAACGGTTTTGATTTAAAAGAACTTGAGAGAATATTTAAAATAGAGCGACCAAGGTTCTTTTATGTGATAACAAATTTTCAAAATCCGTCGGGAATAAGCATTCCGGAGGAACAAAGGCCGCTAATTGCGGAATTAGCCGTAAAATACAGCATTCCGATTGTGGAAGATGACGTTTTTGGGGATTTATATTTTGAAAAACCGCTAAAGCCATTAAAAGCATACGCGCCCGAGCATGTAATTTATCTTACAAGCTTATCCAAAACTTTATCGGCCGGTTTTAGAATTGGATTTATCGTTCCGCCAAAACATTTGGTTGAAAAATTTATACTGGCGAAACAGTTGAGTGACGTAAGTTTGAATACGTATGTTCAATATCTTGCTTATGAAATTTGCAAAGACGGAACATTCGAAAAACTATTGGAAAATTTGAGAGAAAAATATAAAGAAAGAAGAAATGCAATGCTATATGCCCTTGAGAAAAGCATGAAAAATAAGGCCAAATGGACACATCCGAAAGGAGGACTTTTTTTATGGCTATATTTGAAAGGCAAAAAAGCGGACGCGGAAAAATTATTGGAATCATGCGCGGAAAATAAACTCGTGTTTTTACATGGTGCGGCGTTTTTCCCGCACGGGAGAGGAGGAAAATCAGAACTAAGGTTAAGCTATTCAAACTTGCCGCCGGATAAGATATTTGAAGGGATAAAAATTTTGGCGGCACATATAAAATAAATAAAAGCTTGACGAAAAGTTCTCTATCGTATTAAATGAACTGGCAATGAAAAAACCAATCGCAAAAACTTTGAACGTCCAAAACCTACTCCTAGTGATGGGGAAGTTTTGGCGTTAGTGTGATTGGATTACAGATTCAACTCAGACACTATCGCCCAAAGATAGTGTTTTTTCTTTTTAAGTTAAATTTATGCAAAAAAACATCATAGAAAAAATATGGGAGAAGCATACGGTTAAATCCAAGGCCGGATATCCGGATATTCTGGCGATAGATTTTCAGCTGATACATGAGGTTACTTCACCGCAGGCGTTTGATTTCCTGCGCGAAAAGAAGCTGAAATTTTTTAATCAAAAAACAGCTCTTGCGACAATCGACCATTCGATTCCAACAAGAAATGACCGTCACATAATTACGGATCCAAAAGCGCGAGAGCAGATAAACGCTTTGAAGAAAAATTGTGCAGAATTCGGAATAAAATTATTCGACATCAACAGCGGAAAACAGGGGATAGTTCATGTAATAGGGCCGGAGATGGGAATAACACAGCCGGGCATGACAATCGTGTGCGGAGACAGTCATACATCAACGCATGGGGCATTTGGAGCGCTGGCTTTCGGCATAGGAACAACGGAAATAGGACAGGCGATGGCAACGGGGTGTTTACTTCGCTATAAACCAAAAACAATGCGCGTAAATTTTAGGGGACTTCCGAAGTCAGGAATAACTGCAAAGGATATAATTTTAAAATTGATTAAAAAAATCGGAGTTTCGGGCGGAGCTCTATACATGATTGAATACACGGGCGAAGTGATATCAAAATTGTCGATGGAGGAAAGAATGACGATATGCAATATGAGTATAGAATGCGGGGCGCGCGCGGGACTGATTGCCCCGGACGAGACAACGTTCGAGTATTTAAAAGGCCTTCCGTGCGCGCCTCGCACCTCAAAATGGGACGAAGCCCTTTTGAACTGGCGCGGTTTAAAAAGCGACCCAAACGCGAAATTCGATAAGGAAATCGAGATTGATATTTCACGGATGGCGCCGATGGTTACTTGGGGGACAAATCCGGCGGAGGTGGTGGAAATAACAAAAGAGATTCCGGACACATCAAAAAAATCATTGGAATATACGAAGCTGAAAGCGGGACAAACCATGGAAGGGGTAAAAATAGATTACGTTTTTATAGGATCTTGCACCAACGGAAGAATTTCGGATTTGAGAGCGGCCGCGGAAATATTTAAAGGTTTAAAAATCGCGAAGTGGGTAAAAGCGTACATAGTTCCGGGGTCTGAACAAGTGTATGCACAAGCCATTAAAGAGGGGCTGGATGAAATTTTTGTGAAAGCCGGAGCGGAGTTTAGAAAGCCGGGATGCTCTATGTGCCTTGCTATGAATGGAGACACTGTTCCTCCGGGAAAAAGATGCGCGTCCACGAGCAACAGGAATTTTATCGGCAGGCAGGGGAAGGATTCCATAACTCATTTGATGAGTCCGATAATGGCCGCTTCTGCCGCAATTACAGGTAGAATTACAGATTGTCGCCGTTTTATTAAAAACGGTTTTTAATAATTTAACCCAAAAAAACATGCAAACAATCAAATCAAAAATCATACCGATTCCAAGAAAGGACATCGATACTGACTTAATAATTCCGGCAACATATCTTAAGACAACAGTGAGAACCGGAATGGCGAATTATCTTTTTCAGGGGCTAAGGATTATGTATCCGAAATTTCCGTTAAATCTGGAGAAATACGATAAGGCGGAAATAATGGTTACAGGCGAGAATTTCGGCTGCGGAAGCTCGCGCGAGCACGCGGCTTGGGCCATTGCGGACTGGGGTATAAAGGCTATAATCGCGCCATCATTTTCAGACATTTTTTACAGCAACGCGTTAAAAAATAAAATTCTGCCGATAATGTTGGATGAAAAAATTGTAAACAGAATTTTTAAGGATGAAAAATGCGCGAAGTCATACAAAATCGAAATAGATATTGAAAAACAAATCATAACTTTGCCGGATGGAGAGAAATATGGATTTAATATCGATCCATACAGAAAAAAGTGTTTCATAGAAGGCATGGATGACATGGATTATCTCCTAAAAAACATAAAAGAGATAATGGATTTTAAAAATAATCAAAAAGTATTTTTTGACCTTTCAAAAGCATGAACAAGAAAATAGCGGTTTTAAGCGGCGATGGAGTCGGACCGGAAATAATGGCCGAAGCGATAAAAGTTTTAAACCGAATAGGAGAAAAATTCGGCCATAAATTCAATTTTTCGGAGGCTTTAATCGGAGGGGCGGCTTGGGATAAAACCGGAAATCATTTTCCGGACGAAACGAAGAAGATCTGCGAAAATTCGGATGCTATTTTATTCGGATCGGTAGGTGGCCCGGTTACAAGCGCTCAGGATAAAAAATGGCTTAATTGCGAGGTTAATTCAATACTTGGAATAAGAAAACATTTCAATTTTAATATTAATTTGCGTCCCGCAAAGGCTTATAAGCAATTAAAAAATTCAGCCTTTTTAAGAGCGGATATTATTGAAAAAGGAATAGATATTTTATGTGTTCGCGAGCTTTCTCAGGATATTTATTTTGGCGAACATAAAACCGAGGAGAAAAACGGAATAAAAATCGCCACCGACATAATGACGTACGATGAAAAGTGCATCGAGGCGGTGGCCCACACGGCTTTTCAGGCGGCGCAAAAAAGGAAAAAGAAAGTTCATTCCGTTGATAAGGCAAACGTGCTTGATTGCAGTAAGCTCTGGCGAGAAACGGTTACCAAAGTTTCAAAAAAATACCCCGACTGCGAGCTTGTTCATATCCTTGTGGACAACTGTGCGATGCAGGTAATAAGACGTCCGTATGATTTTGATGTGCTGCTTATGCCAAACATGTTTGGAGATATTATTTCGGACGAAACGAGTATCTTTGCGGGGTCGCTAGGCATGCTTCCGTCAGCTTCTTTAAATTCAAAAGGTTTTGGATTGTATGAGCCGTCAGCGGGGAGCGCGCCCGATATAGCCGGAAAAGGAATAGCAAACCCTATAGGACAAATTTTATCGGCTGCGATGATGCTAAAGTATTCATTTGGCCTAAACGAAGAGCACGACGAGATTGCGCGCGCGATTGAAAAATCCTTTGAACAGGGATTTATGACAGCGGACGCAGTTCAAGAAGGTGCAAAATCAATATCAACATCTCAAATGGGAGACAAAATAGTTAACAACATAAAAATATGATAAAAATATTTGATACAACGCTTCGTGATGGGGAACAGGCACCTGGATTTTCCATGAATATTCATGAAAAAATATTGATGGCGCATCAGCTCGAAATGCTGGGGGTGGATGTTATAGAGGCGGGTTTTCCAAATGCATCTCCGGATGATTTTGAATCAGTGAGACAGATTGCAGAAGCGTGTGAAAAAGCGGAAGTGTGCGGACTTTCCAGATGTTACGAAGCCGATATAGAGGCATCAATTAAAGCGCTTAAAAAAGCCAAGAAACCATATTTACATGTCTTTATAGCTACAAGCGATTTGCATCTTAAATACAAACTTAAAATTACAAGAGACGAGGCGGTAAAAAAAGCGATACAAAGTATAAAACTCGCGGAGTCTTTTACTCCGCGCGTGGAATTTTCTCCGGAGGACGCAACAAGATCGGCCCCGGAATTTCTTGTGGAGATTTTGGAAGAAGCCATAAAGGCCGGGGCCTCAACCTTAAACATTCCCGACACGGTCGGGTATAGCACTCCGCAGGAATTTGGAGCACTTATAAAATATTTAAAAGAGAATGTGAAAGGTATAGACAAAGTTATTATTTCAACTCATTGCCACAACGATTTGGGGCTCGCGGCAGCAAACAGCTTGGCCGGAATTATAAATGGCGCGCGCCAGATAGAATGCACGATAAACGGCATCGGAGAGCGCGCCGGTAACGCCGCTTTGGAGGAGGTGGTGATGGCTATAAAAACGAGACCGGAGTTTTTTAACGAAAAAACAAGCGTCAACACGAAAAAACTTTTGGCCACCAGTCAATTACTTTCTCGGATAACAGGCAGTCATGTTCAGGCGAACAAAGCGATTGTTGGAAAAAATGCGTTCGCTCACGAGGCGGGGATTCACCAACACGGAATGTTAACGAATCGTCTTACTTACGAAATAATGAAGCCGTCGGATGTTGGATATAAAGAAACACAGCTTATTCTTGGCAAGCACTCGGGAAGAAATGCACTCTTGAATCGACTGAAAGAGTTAAATGTGGATGTAAAACCGAAAGACATTGAAAGAATTTTTTCGGAATTTAAAAACTTGGCGGATAAGAAGAAAGATATTTACGATGAAGATTTAATTTTACTGGCGACACAAAAAACTGATGAAAAATACCAACTTTTGGACGCGAAAATAATTTCAAGAATGGACAAAAAGGCTGAAGCGGAAGCAATAGTAAGGATAGGAAACAAAAAAGTTTCGGCAAAAGCAAAAAACGGTGACGGACCGATTTCATCCCTTTACTCGGCGATTTTAAAGGCCACAAATTTGGAAGGAACATTAAAATCGTTCAGCGCCCACGCGCTTACGGCGGACAAAGATGCTGTCGGAATAGTAAACATAGAATGGAAGGAAAATAAGGGTAAAGTATGGCGCGGGCAAGGAGGAGACACAAACGTAACAATCGCAGCGGGCAAAGCGCTTATAGACATATTGAACCGTATGGAAATAGCCAGGAAAGTGGCTAAATCTTCTCGAAAGTAACTTTTAGAATCGGAACAATTCTTTCCAATTTGTTAGCCACGACCGCGAAAGATTCAGGATCTTTTGTCGAATCAAGAATCCAGTAAAGATTGTAAAAATTATTATCTTCATCAAGAGGAGTAACATGCAAAGATTGAACATTTACATTAAATTTTCTTAGCATAATTGTTATGCGGGCGAGAATTCCCAATCCATTTTGGACCTGCGTTACAACTTTGTAGTGATAAACTTTCTTCATTTGTTTGCGGTTAAAAATTCATCGTTCAGCCACTGATCTCCAAGAGGAGTATTTGGCGGAACCATAGGATAAACATGTTCATCGGGATCAACTTCAAAAGTGATAAGAGCGGGGCCATTTATCGCCCTGGCTTCTTTTATAACTTTTTCAGCTTCTTCATAAGTTTTTGCTCTGAATCCTGCTATTCCAAAAGCATTCGCAAGTTTCACAAAGTCGGGATTTACAAGATTTGTGTGAGAAATATTTCCATGATAGAGAAGATTTTGCCACTGACGTACCATTCCCAAAGCCCGGTCTTCCATAATAACCATTTTTACCGGCAAATTATACTCAGCTATCGTCGCAAGCTCTTGCATGTTCATCATAAAACCGCCGTCTCCGGAGATAGCCCAAACTTCACGCTCCGGAAGTCCGAATTTTGCTCCCATTGCGGCAGGAACTCCATATCCCATGGAACCCAATCCGCCGGAAGATAAATGAGAATTTGGATGATTAAAACGATAAAAGCGCGCAGTCCACATCTGATTCCTTCCAACATCAGTAGCTACAATCGCGTCGCCTCCGGTAATATCTGAAATCATTTTTATAAGGCGCGGCTGACTTAATAATCCAGATTTTGGCTCCGGACAAAACTTAAAATCCAAAAACCCATATTTGCCCTTAAGCTCTGCAATTCTCTCATGCCATTTTGCATAATTATGGCTGCTTAAAAACTCATTTGCGCGGGAAAGAACATCTTTTGCATCACCACACAAAGGTATGGATTTTGGAACGATTTTATTTATTTCCGAAGGATCAATATCCATGTGCACGAAAGTTTTATCCTTTATAAAGGTGGAAAGACGGCCGATTATACGATCACTAAAACGTGTACCAATGGCTATTACCAAATCGGCCTCATCAATAGCATAATTCGCGACAGCGTCCCCATGCATTCCAATCATTCCCAACCATAATTTATTTCCCTGCGGGAAAGCGCCGAGCCCAAGCATCGTGTTTACAACCGGAATGTTGTGGCGCTCGGCAAACTCGGTTAATTCTTTTTCGGCGCGACCTATTTCGACGCCGTGTCCTGCAATAATTATCGGTTTTGACGCGTTTGATAATATTTGATCCAGATTTTTTATATCGGCATCAGAGCAAATTTTAGGAACAGCGGTATAGCCGGGAAGATCCATTTTTGGATTTTTTTCATAAGCGGCTTTTGTGCCCCATGCGTCCTTTGTTATGTCCAAATGAACAGGTCCAGGGCGGCCGGTACCGGCGATATAAAAGGCTTCTTTCATTACGCGTCTCAAGTCTTTTGCGTGAGTTACAAAATAACTGTGCTTAACGCACGGCATGGACATACCGATAACATCGGCCTCCTGAAAAGCGTCGGTGCCGGTTAAGTCTTCAACAACTTGTCCGGTTATGTAAACAACAGGAACCGAATCAAGCATTGAATTTATGATGGATGTCATAAGATTTGTGGCGCCCGGGCCCGAGGTGCCCAGCGCAACGCCCACTTTGCCGGTGGCCCGGGCATATCCGTCGGCGGCAAAGCCCCCTCCTTGCTCCTGTTTTGGCAATACGTGAACGAATTTTTTGCCGTATTTGTTCAGTTTGTCATACAGTGGCAAAACAACTCCTCCGGGAATGCCGAACATTATTTCCATACCTTCATCAACCAACGCCTCGCAGAATATAGTTGATCCTAATTGTTCATGATTTTGATTTTCTTCCATGCTAATTCTTGATTGGTCTTAATTTACGAACTGTTTTTCCAGCTCTCCACATTTCTGAATTACTCATATCTTCGAGTTCTTTTTGCAATTTCGATCGATAATCCGGATCGCTGTTTGCTTCAATAACTATTTTCGTTTCTGTCCCATTTTTTACGCTCTCATAAAGTTCTTCAAACACGGGCTCGGTCGCTTTTCTGAATTTATGACGCCAGTCCAGCGCGCCTCTTTGAGCCGTAGTTGAGCAATTTGCGAACATCCAATCCATTCCATTTTCTCCGATTAGCGGATACAAACTTTGAGTGGCTTCTTCCACAGTTTCGTTAAAAGCCTCGGAAGGGGAATGCCCCATTTTTCTTAAAAGGCTGTACTGAGCTTCCATAATTCCTGCTACGGCTCCCATAAGAACACCTCGTTCTCCGGTGAGATCACTTAAAACTTCTTTCTCAAAAGTTGTTTCAAACAAAAATCCGGAACCGACGGCAATGCCGACGGCAAGAGCTCTATCTAATGCCCTTCCTGTAGCGTCCCGAAAAATGGCGTAGCTTGAATTCACGCCTCTACCTTCTTTAAAAAGCTGTCTAACTTTTCCCCCGGGCCCCTTCGGCGCTACCAAAATCACATCAATATCATTTGGAGGAATAACTCCGGTTTGGTCTTTGAAAACGATAGAAAATCCATGAGAAAAATAAAGAGCTTTTCCTTTTGTAAGGTGCGGTTTTAATTTTTCCCAAAGCGTTTTTTGACCGGCATCGGAAAGAAGATACATAATAATCGTTCCTTTTTCCGCAGCTTCTTCCAAGTCGAATAAAGTTTCATTTTCCACCCACCCATCTTCAACGGCCTTGTCCCAAGACGGGGAATTTTTTCTCTGTCCGATAATAACTTTTATGCCGTTGTCTCGCATGTTTAAGGCTTGTCCCGGCCCTTGAACGCCATATCCAAGAACGGCGACAGTCTCATCTTTTAAAATTTCCTGAGCTTTCTTGAGAGGAAATTCTTCACGCGTGGTTACTTCCTCCATGGTTCCTCCAAAATCCATTTTTGACATAATTTTAGTGTGTTAATATATAAATTTGTCTGTATTTTTTCATAAGCGGAGTCAATTTTCGTTCAGGGATTTTTAATTTCTTTTTTCTGGCGTCAATTTCTTTTTTAGTCAGTCGAACATTTATTTTTCTCTTTGGAATATCAATATCTATAATATCTCCGTCTTTGATTATGCCGATTGTTCCGCCAAGGTAAGCCTCGGGCGTAACGTGACCAATACAAGCTCCTCTTGTGCCGCCGGAAAATCGCCCATCGGTTATTAAAGCTACTTTTTTATATCCGGCGCCACTTATTGCCGCCGTTGGCGTAAGCATTTCCGGCATTCCGGGAGCGCCAGCAGGCCCCATAAAATTAATAACAACCGTGTCACCTTCTTTTATTTTTCCGCTGGAAATCGCGTCCAATAATTTTTGTTCATCATGAAAAACTTTTGCAGGCCCGCTAAAAACAAGCATATTTTTCTCAACGGCTGTTTGCTTAACGACGGATTCCTTGGCCAAATTTCCCTTTAATACTGCGATTCCACCTTCGTGATAAAAAGGCTTTTCAAGCGGCCTGATGACTTCGGAGTTTTTTACTTTTGCCTCCGCCGCTATTTTTTTAATATCTTTGCCGTTTATAGTTGGAGACGATTTCAATTTCTTTTGCAGACGGCTTAGAACCGCGGGAATTCCTCCGGCTTTACATAAATCTTCCATAAAATACGGACCGGCAGGGCGAATGTGGCAAATATTTGGCGTATTGCGAGCTATTTCATCGAAAAAATCCGTGGAAATTTTTATTCCCATTTCCGCAGCGATTGCAGGTAAGTGAAGAGCGACATTTGTCGATCCGCCGATTGCCATATCAAGAACAATCGCATTATAAAAAGCATTCTTTGTCATAATTTTTCTGGCGGTAACTCCTTTTTTTACAAGTTCGACAATCTTTTTACCTGTTTCATAAGCCTGTTGTTTTTTCTCCGGAGAAACGGCAAGAGTTGCGGCGCAATTTGTTACGGACATGCCAAGAGTTTCGGTTATGCAAGCCATGGAATTGGCGGTAAAAAGGCCGCTGCAGCTTCCAGCACCGGGACATGAACTGCATTCGATTTTATAAGCCGCTTCTTTTGAAAGTTTTCCGGCTTTCATCTTTCCGACAGCCTCAAAATCGGAAATAACATCCATTTTTTCGCCGTTGTATTCGCCGGATTTCATGGGGCCGCCGGTAAGCAATGCGGTTGGCAAATCTAGCCGGGCGGCGGCCATCAGCATGCCTGGTGTAATCTTGTCGCAATTTGTAACTCCGACCCATCCATCAAGCGAATGGGACAAAACCATTATTTCGATATTGTCTGCGATGTGATCTCGTGAAGGAAGACTTAAACGCATTTCTGCGTACATTGCAATTCCGTCGCAAACCGCAGGCACACCCCATTCAAACGGAACGCCTCCGGCGTCAACAATTCCTCTTTTAACTTCTTTTGTAAGTTCGTTTAGATGAATATGTCCGGCGACAATGTTCGTATAAGAATTGGCCACGCCAATGAACGGCTTTTTAAAGTCGCCGTCTTTAAGCCCGCACGCTCTCAACAAAGCTCGATGCGGCATAGTTTCAATTCTATTTTTTAATACATCCGATTCCATAGTTTTTGTTGTAAAGGAAATTATAACATTTTTCAAAAGCCTTAACGGAAGCGGCTATAACGTCGGGCGAAGTCGCCTGTGCTATAACTTTATTTCCGTTTTTATCCACGGCGGTTATTATTGCTTTTACGGAAGCGTCAATTCCTCCGGTGAATATTTCGACATTATAATCTATCAATTTTACATAAAGCTTGTCTTCCGTTTTAATTCCGCGCTTCAAGGCAGTGATAACGGCGTCCACAGGCCCTACCCCCTTCGCCTGAGCTATAAGAATTTTCTTGCCGTATTTAACTTTTATACTCGCTTCGGCGGATTTATATTTGGATGTTTTTATTTCAAAATCAATAATGTCGAGGAATTTGTCGCTGGAGCCGTATTCATCCATAGATTCTTCGATTATATTTTGAAGATCCTGTTTATTCACCTGTTTACCCTTGGTTTCAAACGTTTGTATGTTGGATAAAACTTTTTTCAAAACCGATTGCTCCAAAGTTATTCCAAAACTGTTATGTATGATTTTATTTAAACCTTTTAACTCCGGAATTTTTGTCCACAAAATTTCCTGCTTATTTTTTATAATCTCACTTTTTAAGTGATAAAGTTTATGTTTAAGATAACTGTCCACTTCGGAAATACATGGATCAATAGTAGGAGGATCAGGAAGGATTTTTACTGCGGATTTTGGGTCTTTTAAGCCATTTCCGGTGGCCACACACACAATCACATCGGTATCCTTAAAAAACTTTTCTTCCGAAAGTTTTGCAACGGCAGCCATTGGAAGCGCGCCTGACGGTTCAACAAATATAGCTTCTTGTTTTGCGATAAACTGTTCCGTTTCAAGAACATCTATATCGCTAACTTCAACGGCGGTACCATGAGAATCTTTTAGTGCTTTCAAAACTTTTTTGCCGTCGAGCGGATTTCCGGCGGCAACAGCCGAACAAATAGTGTCAGGTTTTGCAATTGGCGTAAAATTTACTTTGCCGGATTTAAAAGCTTTCACAACAACATTACATCCGTTTGGTTGCACGCCTATCAATTTTGGCAAAGAATCTATTAACCCGAATTTTTGCATTTCCACAAATCCTTTCCAGATCGCAGAAAGATTCGTTCCGCATCCTATCGGACAAACCAGATAATCCGGAGCCTTCCATCCAAGCTGCTCCGCTATTTCGTATGCTTGAGATTTTTGGCCTTCAAGTCGAAAAGCGTAATCGCCGGCAAGATAAAAGCCATGCCTTTTTGACATTTCTTCGGCGAGGCCCGCGCACGCTGTATATGTTCCCCTCACTTGTATGATGCGGGCCCCATACGAAAGCGTTTGCGCAAGTTTTCCTATCGGTGTTCCTTCGGGAACAAGCACGTAGCACGGAATTTTCGCGATTGAGCAATACGCCGCGACACTCGCCGCCATATTTCCAGTGGAAGCCAAACAAACGGCTTTCGCTCCCATTTCCATCGCCTTTGTAACTTCCACCAAAGTTCCTCTGTCTTTAAAAACTCCCGTCGGATTCGCGCCCTCGTTCTTAATATACAAATTTTTTAATTTATACTTCTCGGAAAGGTTCGCGCACTTGTGAAGCGGAGTTCCGCCTTCGTTTAAAGTTATAATTTTATCCAGATTTAAAATCGGATAAAAAATAAGGTATTTTAAGGCGGAAATTGGAGAGTTTTTAAGAGCGTAAAGATTCAATCTTTGCTTGATGTAATCGTAGTCATAAATTACTTCAATAGGATTGTGACATTTTAAACATGTTGTGCATGTTGTCTTTTCATCATACTGGGTTTTGCAACTGATACATCTCAGCTTGTAAAACTTTCCGTTTGTTCCGATTGTCATGTTCATGTTTTATAAATTAAAAAAACCTCTCAGTTTCCAGAGAGGCAGTTTAAGGTACAAAAACTTCTCTCCAGAGCACTAGAGGATAATTACAGTTACTAGAATAATTACTTTAACAAGAATTTTCATATACGATTTTTTTGACTGACGAAGCTGATTCTAGCGAGGAGGTGTCTTAAAGTCAAGGTGGTAACAGCTCGGAGTATTGCAAAAATATTTTTATGGGAAGATAATAAACCTACCCCTAAAATAATTTAACCAAAATTCTTATGGAGAACAACAATCATGAACATCATGACAATGAGCACGGATGCTGTCACGGATATATGAACCACCAAGGAAGAATAGTGGCCAAAATCGTAATGGCTTTGGTAATAGCGGGCTTGGTTTGTATGGCAATATTTGGATTTGGAAGATGGGGATACGGAGGAATGATGGGATACAGAGGATATAATCACGGTCCATATAATATGATGGGCGGTTATTACTACGGTGACGGAAATGGGTACAAAGAATCCAAAAATAGAGAGAAACTTATCGGCACGATTACGAGTATCGAAATAAACAAGATTGTAATTACTGATAATGCAGCCAAGGAACAGGTAGTTCTTTCTCAGTCCGATACGTCAATTTTGACTACTACCGGAGCAACAACTTTGGGAGGCCTCAAAGTAGGACAAAACATTGTTGCAGTCGGAAAACTGAATGCCACAAATCAATTAGAAGCCACAGCGATACAAGTTCTGCAATAATTTAGATTCGGACAATTTAGGATCTTGAGTCCCTTTTTCGATCATTCTCCGTAAGAAGTTTTTTGCGGAGACGGATGCTGTTCGGGGTAATTTCAACGTATTCATCGTCCTTGATGTATTCAATGGCACGTTCAAGAGTCATTTCGATAGGCGGAATGAGCATAATAGCTTCATCAGCACCGGAGGCACGCATATTTGTAAGGTTTTTGTTCTTAATCGGGTTTACAGTAAGGTCCTGCGGGTGAGCATTTTCGCCGATAATCATACCTTCATAAACTTCAATGGCAGGATTGATAAATAGGGGGCCGCGCTCTTGTAATTTCCAAAGGGAATAGGCCATTGCGGTCCCTGTCTCTCCGGAGATCAGAGAACCGACAGATCGTTTACCCATTGTGCCGGTGTGCGGCCCGAAGTGGTCAAAAGAATGATATAAAGTTCCTTGGCCGCGTGTTAGCGTTAAGAAAAAAGATCTGAATCCCAAAAGTCCGCGAGTAGGAATTAAAAATTCCATTGTCGTATTTCCATTTTCCGATTTGATTGTCTGCATTAGTCCGTGTCGTGATGAAAGCTGTTCAATAACTTTTCCGGCGATATCATCGGGAACATTAATGACCGCGAATTCAATAGGTTCATGCTTTGCTCCATTTATTTCCTGCATCAAAACTTTTGGCTTTGATATCTGCAACTCAAATCCTTCGCGTCGCATCTGCTCAATCAAAACGGAGATATGCATTTCTCCTCTTCCATAAACTTTAATTGTATCGTTATTGGCAACGGTTTTTATTTTTAATCCAACGTTTGTCTCGATTTCTCTTTCCAAACGAGATCGTAAATGTCTGCTGGTCAAAAACTTTCCTTCTCTTCCTGCAAAAGGGGAAGTGTTAACCATGAAATCAATTTCAAGAGAAGGTGGATCAATTCTTATAGCTGGCAATTGTTCAGCATTTTCATCGGCTGCAATAGTCTCTCCGACGGAAATATCCGGAATTCCGGCAATTGTTACGATATCTCCGGCTTCAATTTCGGGGACATCAAGCCTGTTCATTCCCTTAAAACTGAAAACTTTACTTATTTTAGCGGGTCTTCTTGTTCCATCGTGTCCAATTACAAAAACAGACTTATTGTCCGACATTTTTCCTTCATCAACTCTACCGATTGCCATACGTCCAAGAAAATTATCATAAGAAAGAGTCGCCGGCTGCATACGGAAAGGTTTTTCAGTATCAGCTCGGGCCGGCTTCACATGCTTCAAAATAAAATCCAAAAGCGGAGTGATATCTTTTTTCTCGTCTGTTAAATGGTTAATTGCAATTCCTTGCTTCGCGATAGTATAAATATAAGGGAATTCCAGCTGCTCATTATTTGCGCCCAAAGAAACAAACAGGTCAAAAGTTAGATCAACCACCGCGTCTGGGCGCGCCATCGGTTTATCAATCTTGTTTATAACAACCAATACTTTTAAACCCAATTCCAAGGCTTTCTTAAGCACAAATTTGGTCTGTGGCATCGGGCCTTCGTAAGCATCCACAAGCAGAAGAGTCGCATCCACGGTTCTAAGAATACGTTCCACTTCCGAGCCGAAATCCGCGTGGCCTGGAGTATCAACAATGTTAATTTTCGTATTTTTATATCCAATCGCCGCATTTTTAGCATAAATAGTAATTCCGCGTTCACGTTCCAAATCGTTAGAGTCCATCACGCATTCAATAACATGCTCATGGGAATTAAAAGCTCCGCCGGCCTTAAGAAGAGCATCCACAAGCGTGGTTTTGCCGTGATCAACGTGGGCTATGATGGCTATATTTCGAATTTCCATAAAAAATTTGTAGGTGCAACGATTCTACATTGAAATCGTATTATAGCAAGCCTAAAACCTCACCGCATCAAGCATTCTCAATCCATTTGACAAAAATACAATTTTCGTTTACAGTAAGCGCCTTTTGGTCTTATTTTTGGCATCCTTTTTAAAGAGAACCAATTTATCAGAAGGCGTCATTTGACAGTTTGGTCACAAAAGAACAAAGGAACGAAATCAACTTCGCACAAGCGAAAGGAGAAATGAAAAATCATGAACGACGAATCAACCCCCATGAAAGTGATTGCAGCCGTTATCGGCGTGTTGATTCTCGGCATATGCATCTGGTTATGTTTAAACGCCGGGATTTTCACCAAGATGATGGTCATCGTGCATCACAACAAGGTCTTCTGGGCACTGCTCGTATCCGACGTTGGATACGCCATGTTTCGAAGATGGCGTAATCCCTCGCAGTTTGTATGGGCCGAGGTGCCAATACAAATCGGATCGACAGCACTCGTCCTGTACCTGCTCTGTACGTTTTTCTTCTACAAGGGAAGCGACGTACAAGACCAAGAGGTCTGGAACGGAAAAGTTGAAAGGGTTGTGTGGCAGGAGGAATGGAATCACAAAGAAAGGCACGAAGATTGCGACGACAAGGGAGAAAATTGCAAGGTCTGGTACTCATGTGAGCACGAGGGGCCGGAATGGACAATTTACACCAACAACTTCAGAACCATTTCCGCCGAGACAATTTCCACCGACCATTCGACCTACCAAAGATATGTCACCAACTTTGGCGGAGACAGAATAAGTGGAAGGCGTGGTGACGCGTGCGACGGCGACTCAGGCTACACCCATGTCACGGAATACAAGGGCGGCGTAGAAAAAATGGTCCCAACAGCGATTTCCCACCAGTTCGTTAATTATCTCAAAGGATCGAAGTCGATTCTTAAGAGAACTGGCGGAAATGCACGCGGGTTCGAAGCCCAGCTAAAATCGTATCCGGGAATTCATTCCGGCGAATTCGGCCCCATCTACATTGATCGGGTAATCGATGGCGGGGTGAATGTTCCGAACGAGCTGCGCAATGAGTTCGGCGAATTCAAGAAAAAGGTTGATGATGGGCTCGATCGCGCCCTCGCCGACCTCGGCCAAGAAAAACAAGTAAACATTCTGGTTTACCTGGCCGGAACAAGCGATCGAAAGTTTCTACACGCTCTCGAGGAATCCTGGAAAAAGGGAAAGAAAAATGACTCAATCGTGATAATAGGAGTCAAAACTTTCCCGCAGATCGATTTCGTTGAGATCATGGCATGGACGGATATCGAAGAGTACAAGGTCAAGTTGAAGAATCAACTGGAAGACCTCGGAACCCTCAACGACCCGAATGTCGTGGTCAAGATCATCGTGAAACAGACGGGAAAACCTCCAGCGTATGGCGGGTTTGAAAGAACCCCGATGGCAAAACTCAAATACCTCGCGGCCGATGTGGATATCGCGTGGTGGGCACTGCTGTTGATCTTCCTGATTTATGGTGCGAGCTCTTGGGCGGTATCATGGGCCCTTGAGCACAACGAAGTCCACGAATTCGTAAACAATGGGTATCGTAATACCCGCAACAGGCTGAGCACTTTGGTCAGCCGATGGAGGAGATGACCATGAGAAGCCGAAGTAATGATCTGGCGGAGGACAGAGTGATAGGGTTCGCAAAACAGAACTGGAAGCTGCTCACAATCGGCGTCGGCCTGCTTGTTTTCTTGTGTGGGGCATACGGCTGCAACGTGTATAGCAGCGCGGTGCATCACGAGAACGGCATCGAGGCCGAGAACGCCAACATGGAGAACGTGGTCGGTGCGGGCTACACCAAAATCGCGGCGCAAGGAGGCGCCGTAGACAAGTACAAAGAAATATTCATTTCGGCTCTCGAAATCGCTATGGAAGGGCGATACGGGAAAACTGGAAGCCAGGCGGCTTTTCAGTGGATACAGGAATCTCATCCTGAACTGCCGGCGAACATAATCCGCGCGCTTCAGGAAGCAATCGAAGCAACCTTCAATCGCCTCGAGGCAGTCCAAACCGCGAAGATAGATAAAATTCGCGTTTACAAGGACTTCCTTGGAGAGCCACTCTCGGGCTTCGTGGCACGACGACTCGGCTTCCCGAAACTCGACATCAAGGCGATGTCCGAGGTCGTCAGCTCTACGGAGGCGAAGGAGGCCATGGAGACGAAAGAGCTTACAAAACCGAAGATGTGACCGAACGAACAAACGACGAAAACGAGGGCGGCGGGGAGAAATCCCCGCCGCCAATTCAATAAACTTAATTTTTGCTTAGAATTTTTCTCTAGTGTATTTTATGTGTGCCCTCAAAATTTCAAAAATGGTTCAAGCAAAAAATAAAACTTTAAATTACTACTCTTCAATTTCATTCGAGAGTGCTCTTAAAGAATTGAAATCTTCGGAAAGGGGATTAAGCCAAATGGAAGCGGAAAAAAGACTTAAAGAATTTGGGAAAAACATTTTGGTTGAGGACAAAAAAACATTCTGGTTTTGGGATCTTTTAAGCCAATTTAAAAATCCACTCATACTTATACTATTAGTGGCCGCGACAATTTCAATTGCGCTTGGGCAAGTTATAGACGCGGTTATTATCTACGGAATCCTTTTGTTAAGTACGCTATTAAATTTCTATCAGGAAAGGAAAGCGAATCACGCAGCGCAGAAATTAAAAAATCGTCTCAATACAAAAGTGGCGGTGATGAGAAACGGGAAAGAAATTGAAATAGAAATACAAAATGTTTGCGTCGGCGATATTCTTTCGTTGGCTGCGGGAGACATGATTCCCGCCGACGCTCGTATAATCGTTTCGAAAGACTTTTTTGTGAATCAGTCCGCGCTAACCGGCGAATCTTTTCCAATCAAAAAGGGCGCGGACCCCATAAAATCAGCCTTCAAATCCAAAACGGCCGGCCTAAGCGACCTTAATAACATGCTCCTTTCGGGCACAAATGCTATTACAGGCACGGCCACCGCCATCGTTGTAAAAACCGGCTTCGACACAGAGTTTGGAAAAATCTCCAAAGAAATAAGTGTCGAAGAAGAGCCGACCAGTTTTACAATCGGAATTGGTAAATTCAGCTCCTTAATAATGAAAGCGACAATCTTTATTGTGTTAATGGTTTTTCTTATAAACGCGCTGCTCCACCGCGACCTTTTTGAATCGTTTCTTTTTGCCGTTGCAGTCGCGGTGGGCCTAACTCCCGAGCTTCTTCCTATGATTCTTTCCGTCACGATGAGCAACGGGTCCGTAAAGATGGCCAAAAAAGGCGCAATAGTGAAAAAGCTAGTGGCGATTCCGAATTTCGGCAGTATGGATGTTTTATGCACAGATAAAACCGGCACGCTTACGGAAGACAGAATCGTTTTGGTAAAATATGTAGATGCTTTAGGTCATGACTCTCAAGACGTTTTATTAAACGCATATCTTACGAGTCATTTTCAAACAGGAATAAAAAATCCGATGGATGAAGCTGTTCTTAAATTTGAAAAAATCGCAGTTTCAAAATACAAAAAAATCGATGAAATTCCTTTCGACTTTATGAGAAAAAGAATGAGCGTAATTTTGGAAGAGGCAGGGAAAAGAATGATAATTTGCAAAGGCGCGCCCGAGAATATTTTGGCTGTCTGCGACAGACACAAAGACAAGAAAGGCGCGATAGCTTATTATGAAAAGCTGAGTGCCGAAGGATATAGGGTTTTGGCTGTGGCAAGCAAAGAATTGCATGACGGCAAATCCAAATCTTACGAATCAAAGGATGAAAACGATCTCGACTTTTTGGGCTTCGTGGCGTTTCTCGATCCTCCCAAAAAAGATGTAAAATCAATATTCAGAGCCATAGAAAAATCCGGCGTTACTATAAAAATAATAACCGGCGATAATGAACTTGTTACAAAAAAGATTTGTGATGAATTGGACATACCCGTGAAAGGAATTTTACTTGGCCACAAAATCGCCGGCATGACAGATGACGCCCTTCGAGTCGCTGTTGAAAAAAATAATATCTTTGCCAGATTTTCACCCGACGAAAAAAACAGAATCATTCACGCGTTGCGAAAAAACGGCCACATCGTCGGGTATATGGGTGACGGAATCAACGACGCGCCATCCTTAGACAGCGCAGATGTCGGCATTTCCGTCGAAAACGCGGTTGATGTTGCAAAAGAATCTGCGGATATCGTACTTACAAACAAGAATCTAAAAGAGCTATTGGATGGCATTCTTGAGGGACGCAAGACCTTCGGAAATTCCATGAAATATATAATGATGGGAGTCAGTTCCAACTTTGGAAATATGTTTAGCGTTATTGGTGCGGTTCTATTTTTGCCATATCTTCCGATGCTTCCGATGCAAATTCTTTTTAACAATTTGCTATACGATTTTTCGCAAATAACAATTCCAAATGACAATGTGGACGATGAATATACAAGCTCTCCAAAGCGTTGGGACATGGTTTTTGTAAGAAAGTTTATGATAGTTTTCGGGTTGATGAGCTCCTTTTATGATTTCGCGACTTTCTTTATCTTGTACGTGGTTTTTCACGCAAACGCGGCAACATTTCAGACCGGCTGGTTCATAGAATCGCTCGCCACGCAGACGCTAATAATTCACATAATCAGGACAAGAAAAACACCATTTGTTAAAAGTGTCGCATCGAAAGGTTTACTTTTAACAACCGCTTTAATGGTCGCAATCGGCTGGATAATTCCTTTTACGCCAATCGGTAAAATCTTCGGATTCGCGCCTCTGCCATGGCCAATACTGCTCTCCATCGCCGGCCTCGTTTGCATGTATTTGATAACTGTCGAAATCGGAAAAAGGATTTTTTACAGACACATAAAATCTCTCGATCCAAAAGGCTATAGCCACCATTTAATCCATTAAGGGCTCAGACTGAATTAGCCTGAGCGCTACCTGTAATTTGAGAAAGAGAGCGGCACTTTTATTGTCGCGTCGACTTTTAGCATTTGCATAACTTCCTGAAGTTCATCGATTGATTTTGAGGTTACGCGAACAGTATCTCCCTGGATAGACGCTTTTGATTTCGGAAACCTGTCTCGGATTTTCTTTGAAATTTCTTTTGAGGTTTCCTGATCCAACGCCTTTATCAATTTAATTTGTTGTTTGTATCTCATGCCGCCGGCTTCTTCCGCTTTTTGTCTGTCCAAAATTTTGGGGCTTAAATTTCTCCCAACAACTTTTTTTACGATAATGCCAAAAACCGCCTCCAGTTGATATTCGCTATTTGCCGCAACTTTTATTTCATCATCCGTAAGCTCGATTTCAATTTTCGCATCTTTTAAATCGTATCTGTTTATCGCTTCTTTCTTTGCCTGATCAACCGCATTCCGAAGTTCCTGAAAATCAAAATTTACGACAATGTCCATTGAGTGTTCACTAGTCATAGTTTTTCTGGTAAATTAAATAACAGTTTCATTATAAACACTATGGATTTTTTCGACAAACTAATGATTGGCATTGAGAACTTGGGGCACTGGGGCTATTTCATTGTTTTTGGTATAGCACTGGCGGAATCATTGGCATTTATAGGCTTGTTTATCCCCGGAACCGTCGTAACGGCTGCAATGGGTTTCCTGGCTTTCAATGGATATTTTAATATGCCGCTTTTGCTCATTTCAGGTTTTCTGGGGGCGGTTTGCGGAGACGGAATAAGTTTTTATTTGGGCTGGCATGGGAGTAGATTTTTTAATAAATCTAAAAAAACAGGCGAAATAAGAGACAGTTTTTTGGAAAAAGGAAAATCGTTTTTTGAAGCGCACGGAGGAAAAAGTGTTTTTTTGGGAAGATTCGTTGGGCCGCTCAGGCCGATAATTCCATTTGTGGCAGGAGTAACGCACATGAAGATAAGGAGATTTTTATTATGGAATATAACAAGTGCTTTATTGTGGTCAGTTTTCTATTTTTACCTAGGTTACTTTTTTGGCGAGGTTTGGGCAAGTATCGAAAGATGGACAGGCAGAGCGACCTTGGGGCTTTTGGCAATTTTTGCAATTGCCGTAATTTTTCATTATTATCGTAAACACCACGGAAAAGTAAAATAAGCGGGTATCGTATAACGGCTATTATATGACCTTCCCAAGGTCGAGACAGGGGTTCGACTCCCCTTACCCGCTCCAAGAATTTGACAAAAACCGTTTTTGACGCTATCGTCATGTCCTTTAATTTCTTTATGATGGCAAAAAAGGGGCCAGACAACGAGAATGGCACGGATGAAGTGAATAATCAAAAAAAAAATGGCAGGAAACAAGACGAATTCCCTATATTTCATTCTCTGCTTGCGGAAAATCCAAGAATAGTATTTCGTGAAATAATAGCTAAAATTACCAAACACGATAAAATAAAAGATTTCATTTTTGAAATCATAGCAATGCAATCCGAGACTAGAAGTAGGGAATACTTAATTTCTTATTTTGATGAAACATTAGAAGCCGCCGAAAGGATGGGGCTGGCTTCAATTGATGTGATTAAAACATGGGAAGAAGTGTTAGATGCAATTGAAGATTGGTGGCGTAGAGGTGAGCAATCTAAAGTGCAAAAAGAAGCCGATGAAATTGGGGGGAGGATTATGATAAATATTTCGGAAATTGTTGCGCGTAGTAGAGTATTCCGCCGAGAAGCTAGAGAGAAAACGGGTATGGAACCTCAGCCAAGAAAGAAAAGTCCATATTCCATAGTTATGCCGTTCCCTCATGGAGATGATGATGACACAGAACCTGCTAACTAACCACAGTTTGCACTTCGTTCCATAAGGAGCTCCAGAGATTTCACCTTATTTAAGCCAAAAATAGCTCTTTATGCTATAATGCGCCCATGATAAAACTCACAATTCTACATGATGAAGCAGAAAATTTCATGGAAGAGCTTTCCGGTTTCAGCGTTTTAGTTGAAGCATTCGGACTTAGAATCTTGTGTGACACATCTTTTAAAGATCAGATAATTAAGAATGCACACAAAGCGGGAAAAAATATTTCCAATATTGATTATATTATCTTGAGTCATGGTCATCTAGATCATACTGAAGGCTTAAAATACATAAATTATTCAGGAATCAAAAATGTAACTGCTCATCCGTGTTGTTTTGAAAAGAAATGGGACTGTACAAGTGGGGTTTTTTGCGGATGCCCAGTTTCTCTTGAAGAATTACAGAAAAAAACAAATGTGATACTTTCAAGAGAACCTTACTGGCTGATTAAAGATGAGATTGTTTTTCTTGGAGAAATACCGCGGGAAAATGATTTTGAATCAAAATCTCCTGAAGATAAAACTGAAAAAAATGATAGGGATCCCGTTAATGATGATTCAGCGCTTGCTATAAAAACTGATAAAGGTTTAATCATTATTTCTGGATGTTCTCACTCTGGGATATGCAATATCATTGAATATGCGGAAAAAGTTACCGACACAAAAGTCTATGCTGTGCTAGGAGGATTTCACCTGTTTAATAAAGAAATTACCGATAAAACAATCGATTATCTTAAAAAGAAAGGAGTACCAAAAATATGTCCGATGCATTGCCTAAACGAATATGCTTTTGAAGAGTTTGAAAAAGTTGGGGGGATGAGAATTAAAACCCTTCAAGAATTGATCTTCTAAATATATATCACATCACTATTACTCCACTTTTACTAAACTATCTCTGTACTATAAGATGTACATACCCCAGTCCGAACTTCGTTCCATAAGGAGCTCCAAGAGCCAGCGTAAGCAGGCAGTTTATTATAACTCAAAATTTTTCTATTTGCTGATTACAGTTTCAATACCAGCTTGATTTAGCATTTGAGTAACAGCCTTTAGACGAGAGCCGTTTAAATTATCCACGGGATGGATGTAGATTTTTTTTGCTTTATTATTTGTCAAAATGCGTAATGCATCTTCGTCGCTATAGGGAAAGGTTAAGACAAAAACAGCCTTATCAGTATTGTGGATTTTATCATCAGTTGCTTCATCAAACACAAGAACATCTTGAAATACTGTAACATTATTCAAGTCGAGTTTTGGCTTTTGTGCAAAACGCATAGCAGCTTGCACAGAAGGATTAGCATCATTTATGAGTAAAACTCTCTTAGTATATTTCTCAAGAATTGGTCTTATAAACTCATCTGCCCATGATGGAGTTAAAACTGATACCCCTTGAAAGTCTATTGTTATTCTTTCATTTTTATCTAGTACATTTAATGTTGGTAAAAAGGCCGATAAAGCTTCTCTCCCAGCCTCTCTTGAGGTTAAAATGTCCCCAAATTTTTTTAATTCAATAAGCATATGTTATTCGGTTAGAATTTTAATATAGCAAAACATCCATGGAAAGTTTCGCATTCGGTAATGTCTAGATGTTTTGGATCACTTCCTTTTTTTAGATTTAATTGAGCATTACCAGTTCTAAACGTTAAACCTACATTACTCGTTAAAACATTTTGAGTGACAGACTTAAGTCCATTTCCTCTCCGTTCTGGGAATCTTCCAGATATGACTTGAGTGAAGGCAACTGTTAGAGCTTCTTCATGAGAATGTAGTCCCGGTCGTACAGATTGTAACGTTTTTAATATTCCTCTCCCCCTGTCAGCCAACACGATTACCCTTTTGTTTAAATCATACGCAAAAAAAATTCCTTGAATATCAGGCCAATTGCCTAAGTTATGAGCATAAGAGTTATCGCCGATTTCACCGACCATGGAGGTTAATAGAGAATGGTGTATGCCAAGGTTATCAACTTTTTGCAAATCATCTTCCAATCTTGAAAGCCTTCCTGGTGCAAAAACATCCTTAGTTCTACAATAAAACTCTTTTTCAGGTTCGGCCGGAGTAGTCTGACATGCCCATTTCCATCCTATCGTGGGTAAATCATTTAGAAAAACTTTTACGTCTTGTTGTTTGTAAAATCTTTTGCCGGAAGCGCCGGCTCTGAAGGACTTTAATACTCCTTTACTATCCCAGCGTCTAAGCGTTTGGATAGAAACTCCTAATAATTTTGCAGTTTCTCCAATTGATAATAGCTTATCATTTTCCATATAATCTATACATATCTATACAAATTATAGCGAAATCTATACAAAAAGCAAGAAAAAACTTAAACTCCAGTCCGCACTTCTTGGTACAAGGAGCTCCAGCAGTTAGAACTTACTTTCAACAACTTCAAGGTCGATTCTATTTTGATAAAACAAAATTTAGGACTTTACCAGGAACATAGATTTCTCTTATAACCTTCCCTCCAGAAAGATATTTCTGAACACTTTCAGATGTTCTGGCTCTTTCCAAAATAATTTCTTTATTATCTACTTCATCAGCATCTATTTGTATAGCAGCTCTAACCTTGCCATTGACTTGGACAGCAACATTTATCACCTCCAAGGCAGCTAAAGTTTTATCGTATTCTGGCCAGGATTGTTTATGAACACTATAGTCATTTTCGAGAATATTGCACCAGATTTCCTCTGCCATCATGGGTGAAAAAGGTGCAATTAATTTGCAAAGAATTTCGGCAAGTTCCATAGGTACATTATCTAATTTGCTGACAGCATTTGTTAATGTCATCAATTGAGTAATAGCAGTATTGAATTTAAACTTTTCTATATCTTCGGTAACTTTTTTAATCGATCTATGTAATTGCTTGGTTGTTTCCTCGTCCAATTCAGAATCTGAATCGACTTTTTGAAGAACATTCCATACTTTTTCCAACCACCTTTTTACACCATTAATTCCTTCAGTACTCCACGGTTTGCTCTTCTCGAATGCCCCCAGGAACATTTCGTGCACTCTAAATACATCAGCACCATGTTCTTGAATGACATCTGCAACCGCAACGGTATTCCCTTTTGATTTTGACATTTTTTCCCCATCATCACTAAGTATCATCCCTTGATTAATTAATTTCTGAAAAGGTTCTTTAGTTGGAACAATACCGGCATCAAAAAGCACTTTGTGCCAAAATCTTGCGTATAAAAGATGTAACACGGCATGTTCTGTTCCTCCCACATAAAGATCTACAGGCAGCCATTCCTTCAGTTTTTCAAAATCAGCAAGAGATTCTTTATTATGTGGATCAATATAGCGCATGTAATACCAACAGCTTCCTGCCCATTGGGGCATAGTGTTGGTTTCTCTGCGACCATCCGGCGTATTAATCCACTCTCCTGCTTTTTCTAACATAGGCTCTGGCGTACCTGTTGGATTATAATCGTCAAGTTCCGGTAATTTTACAGGATTTTTACTTGTATCAACAACCCCTATTTCACCATCATCTCTATGAATAACAGGAAACGGCTCCCCCCAATATCGTTGTCTGCTAAAAATCCAATCTCTAAGTTTATATTGGGTGGATGGTTTACCCAAATTATGTTGCTCAAGATATGTAACAATTTCCTTCTGTGCTTCTTCGGGAGTCATTCCATCAAGCAAACCTGAATTAATTAACTTCGTTGCCAATTTATCTGATCTCGAATCTTCAAATATTTGCCTAGACTCTAGTCCATAAGCAGATGCAAATTCTTTATCCCTTTCATCAGCACTCGGTACGGCCATTACGGCGCTCTTCCCGTAATGAGGTAGTACATAATCACCAATCCATACCGGGATTTTCTCTTGAGTGATTGGATGAATAGCGTAAGCGCCCGTAAATACTCCAGTTTTTTCTTTTTTCATTCTTTCTCGATCGCTGAGATTCATAGCCGTCTCCCTATATTGTTTAACATTTGCCTGTTGCTCACTTTTAGTTATTTTATCAACCAAGGGATGTTCGGGAGAAAGTACTATATAGGTGACACCGTAAAGTGTTTCTGGTCTAGTGGTAAAAACTTCAACCTGTTCTTGATCGATTATAAAACTAACTTCCATACCTTCAGATTTTCCAATCCAGTTTCTTTGCATTTCTTTGACATTCTCTGGCCAATCAACTAAGTCCAAGTCTTCTAAGAGCCTATCGGCATATTCAGTTATGCGTAATACCCATTGTTTCATCGCCCTTCTCTCAACAGGATGACCTCCGCGCTCTGAAATACCATCTATTACTTCTTCATTAGCCAAGACGGTACCAAGATTAGGACACCAGTTGACTTCTATATTATCCATGTATGCCAATCCTCTTTCATAAAGTCGTGCAAATATCCATTGAGTCCATTTATAATATTCCGGGTCGGTTGTATTTATCTCTCTGCTCCAGTCATATGACAGCCCTAAATCTTGCAATGCTTTTCTAAAATTTGTTATCGCTGTCGCAACTGCAATACTCGGGTGCTCGCCAGTTTTCATGGCATGTTGTTCTGCAGGAAGACCAAAAGCATCATATCCCATAGGGTGAAGCACATTTTTACCTTGCATTCTCCTTAAGCGAGAATAAATATCAGTTCCTACATATCCCATCGGATGCCCAACATGTAATCCCGTGCCAGAAGGATATGGGAACATATCCAGTACAAATTCGTTTTGATCTTTCGGGGTACCATCTTGTGTAGCATAAAGACCATCCTCTACCCACTGAGTGGTCCAATGTTCTTCTACTGATTTAGCATCATACTGCCGATTTAATGACAAGATATAATGGAATTAAAAATCTTCTTGCAAATATTATCAAATTGTTTTACCTTTTGTCAAGAATTATAAGTTTTTGTTATGGATAAAAAAACCGAAAAAGAATTAGTAGTTCAATCGCCAAACGAAGTAGTTAAAAACCTTGTTGCCGAGCTGTCTTCTGACGAGGTTGCGCATGACCGCAGTGCGATCTTAGATAAAATTAGGACTGCACTAGCTTCTCTTGAACAAGTAGAGGAGCCTAATTGGGTCTCTGAAAGTGCGGAGCCTTTTGATAGAGTGACTGGAGAGACCATGAGTTATCAAAGGATGATTGATATTCTCGAAAAGGTGGGAATGATCTCTCGGGGAAAAGATGTATGGGAAGGGGGTGGATATATGTGGTTACCTTATGGCATGAGATTAAAACAGGCTATTTTTGATGGTTTCGCAGGTCGTCTTGATACATTAGGATATGGACCTTTTCAATCACCGAGAATACTTCCTAGAGAAATTATAGACAATGTGATTAGTAAAATTGTTGATTTAACAAGGGGTACGTACTGGCTTGCTGAAAAAAGAGATGGCGAATTTAGGGATTCCGGAAGATCTGCAAATTCAACCAATGATCCAGTTATAAATTATCATTTGCGCGGAGAGATCAAAAGTGGGCGAGCTCGTTTCCCTTTCAAGGGCTATTCTCATCATCAAATTATTCGCAGTCATTCAGTGCCTACACGTCCATTCCTGAATTCCGATGAAAATACTGATCTTTTTGAGGCATATAGCATCAGTGAAACTGATGAAGCCTGTGAATTGGAATTTGAAGTAATAATTAAGACTCTGCAGGAATACTTTAGAAGTTTAGGGATTGCATTTTTAACTATAGATCAATCAATGTGGGGAAATAAACCTGTAGCAAAGAAAGTAACTTCATTACAATCATTTGTTTCTCCGGTTAAAGGAAGCGTTAGGATTGCTACGATTTACAAACATAGTGACACCTTTGCTAGGGCGTTTCATGTCGCAACTGAGCGTGATAATGGCAAGAAAGAGTATGTACACCAAGTTGGATTTGGATTTTGGGAAGGATTAATCCCGCCATTATTAGACCAATTACGCGACAAGTATGGTTTATGTCTGCCACCATCAATTGCACCGACACAAATATCAATTATTCCAAATAATCAGAGGTTTGAGGCTGTTGCTAGAGATTTAGCTGCAATGATTGGTGGACATAAAGTTGCCATTGACCAAAGGTACAATAAGCCTATTCAACATCGCCTAAAAGATTCAATGGTAGCGGGTGTACCGATAAGAGTGACATTTGAGGATGATGGAAAAATCCGATTTTCAAGAAGAGATACTTTGAAGCAAGGAAGTGTTGAGACAAGAGAATTTGCAGAAACGGTACCACTTTTGCTAAAAAGTATTTCTTCGAATTATGAAGAAAGGGCCAGGGCTCATTTGGTCTCAAATGTAAAACAAGTAGTAAATATTTCTGAATTGGGGACGATGCTTAGTCAAAGTAAATTAGCCACCTTTGATCATTGCGGAGAAGATGAATGTGGAAAAAACATGGAAGGACGTTTCCATGGTGAATTTTTGGGACATGTCCGAGAGATTGCTGTTAATGAAGAATCCTGCTGTATTGGTTGCGGTGCGGTTGCAAAAAGAACAGGATTTTTTGGAAAGAGAGCTCCTACTCCTTAATTGTTGAGGAGCGTGACTGTTTTAGCTTCGCAATTTATTTTTACTTCCATCCCTAATGGAAGAATTAACTGAGGGTCGGTATGCCCAAAGTCCATGTTTGTTATAATCGGAATTTCACTTGCTCCAAATTCATTAACTACCACATTTAATATCATCTTATCCAACAGTTGTTTTTCCTCATAAGAATAGAAAATGGGACGTCCAAAAAATAATGCTGAAATTTTATTTAATACTCCTTGTGTACCATAATTTCGAAGCATACGTTTTATTTGATCTATTGTTGGTTTTTCTTCCGAGGTTTCAAGAAATAAGATTTTTCTATTCCAAAAATCCGCTGAAGGCCAATAGCTTGTAGACTTTAAAAATTCTAGAGCTTCAATGCATCCTCCAAATAACGTACCGGAAATTTTATTTTTTCCATTTATCCAGTGCCAGCCATCATTTATATTCAAATCATTGATACCTCCGCCCGTTTCAGTAAGTGCCCAATCTTTGTATCCGTCACAATATTCATGATATGGACTGTATTCATAAGTATCGAAATCAATAAATAAAAAACTATTAACATGATTTTCAAAAGACCTGGGTAAGTATTTTGTTTGAGCAAAGCCCGCCATAACCGATGGACCATGAAAAGAAACTAATCCGAGTTGATTCAAATATGTTAAAATGGCAGAGGCATCCGAATATCCTATAAATAGTTTGGGGTTATTTTGGATTATTTCTTTATCAAGGAAAGGCAAGATTCTAACTGAATCATCTCCCCCAATTGCTGTAATGATTCCTTTAATTGAAGGATTGGCAAATGCATCATTTATATCTTTTGCTCTTAATTTGGGATTATTGTAGAGTTGATCGTTACTCATTTTTACAGTCGGATACTCAATTGTAGTAAGCCCAAAAATCTCTTCAATATTTTTTATTCCTTCGTTATAAACATTTGAAAAATCTAACGCTTTTCCCGACGAAGGGGCAACGACAGCGACTTTATCAGTCCTTTTCAATTTGTATTTCTTGAGATTCATATGTAATATCCAACCGTTAGTAAAATTTAACCAAGTTAAAAATGAAAAAAACAATTTTAACTATCCTATTTTCCGTTTCGGTTATTGCCATGCTTACTGGGTGTACCACATCTAAAGATGATTCTACAGTAGCAGATGATGTACAGGCAACAAAAGTGGTCAATATAGGTAGTTTTTCCAGAGCAATTGATTATGCGCCCTATATTGTCGCAAAAAATAATGGTTTGTTTGATGAAGTTGCCGCAAAGTATGGCGTGAACATAAACTATGTTGAATTCCAAACTTTACCTGCTATCAACGAAGCTCTTGCAACAAATAACTTGGATATTGTATTTGAAGCTGAACCTCCTGCAATTATTGGAAAGGCGGCAGGAATTGGCTTAAGTATCGTTTCGCCGGGCGTTAGTTTAGTACAAGAAATCGTAGTTCCTTCTGAATCAGATATAAATGAAGTTACTGATCTTAAAGGTAAAAAAATTGCCGTTCCTTCTGGCTCAAGTTCTCACTATGGACTAAATATGATCCTGAAGCAGGCAGGTTTAACTGGAGATGATGTTGAAATCATAGACATGAATCCTCAAGATGGGAAAGCAGCATTTGTAGCAAGACAAATTGATGGATGGGCAATTTGGCCACCATTTGTTGAGCAGGAGCAATATGCAAAAACCGGAAGAGTATTGAGAGGTAGCAATGTATTTATACAAAGTATTGCGGCTATGAGGGACAGCTTTAAAGAAGAAAATCCTGAATTAGCGAAGGATTTAGTTGCCGCAATTAAAGAAAGTCAGCAGTGGATTTTGCAAAACACCGCAGAAGCTCAAAAAATTGTTGCTGATGAGCTTGGAATCGAATTGGGGGTAGTTGAATTGGCTTGGGGTAAACATAATTTTAATCCTACAATTGGTGTTGAAGAAATAGCTGACATTCAAAACAAAGCTGACTTCCTTTTTGAAATGGGATTGGTAAAAACTAATGTTAATGTTGATGACGACCTGATTGATCTATATTAGTCATGAAAAATTCGAAAAAAAAGCTTAATGCATTTTTAATTGCGTTGATAGTTCCCATATGTTTACTATATTTATGGGAATTGAGTGTTGTGATGGGATGGCTGCCTCAAACTTTGATTGCCAGTCCTTCGCAAATTGTGATCGATTATTGGAAATTTTTAGCGAATGGGGCATTATTTAAGCACTCAGGCATAAGTCTTTTTAGGCTTTTGGTAGGATTTATTTCAGGAAGTTTACTTGGGTTGATATTTGGCATTGGAGTTGGTTTATCAAAATTTTTGAACAAACTTTTGAGCCCACTGCTCCAATTTTTAGCCCCTATTCCTCCAATTGTCTGGATACCACTTCTAATAATTTTCTTCGGAATTGGCGAGATGTCAAAGATAGTGCTACTTATGGTTGCATCATTTTTCGTGCTGTTTATAAATACGGTTCATGGAATAAGATCAGTAGATAATAAATTAATTGAGGTGGCTAATATTTACAAGAAATCAAATTATTTTTTGATAACAAGAATAATAATTCCCTCTGCTCTTTCCAATATTTTTCTTGGCTTAAGGCTAGCTTTAGGTCTTTCATGGATATTGTTAATAGCAGCCGAAGTTGTAGCATCATCAAAAGGACTTGGATGGCTTATTTGGGATTCTAGAAATTTTTCACGACCTGACGATATGTTTGTTGGAATTATTACGATAGGAATTCTTGGGAAAATCACAGATCAACTCCTGATTAAGGCAGAGGAACATTTTACTTCTTGGAAAATAAAATTCAATGGGAAATAATTCAATTTTATGTCAAAGTCATTAAAAATAAATATTGTAAAAAAATCTTATCCTAATTCCAGGTTTCATATCCTGGAAGATTGTTGTTTAGATGTAAAACTCAAAACTTTTGTTACTATATTGGGCAGCAGTGGTTGTGGGAAAAGCACTTTATTAAGAACAATTGCTGGAATTGATAATGATTATGATGGTGAAATATGGATTGGAGATCGTTTAGTAAAAGGTCCGTCAAAGGAATGTAGTATCGTTTTTCAGGAACTACGTTTATTTCCATGGATGAAGGTAAAGGATAATGTTTTGTTTGCATTGAAAAAACGGAAGAAGACTAGTGAAGAGGAAGTTGTGAAAATTTTAAAATTTTTTGATTTGGAGAATTTTGGCGATTTATACCCTGGAGACCTTTCAGGTGGAATGTCTCAAAAACTTGCATTGGCAAGAGCCCTTATCAGCGTTCCGGATTTATTGCTGCTAGATGAGCCTTTTGCGGCATTAGATTATATGACCAAAATGCGTCTTCAAAATGAGCTTATTGATAATCTAAATAAACTAAAAACCACGGTATTAATGGTTACACACGATATTGAAGAAGCAGTATTTGTAAGTGACAAAGTAATGATTATGTCTCGTTGTCCTAGTAAAATTGTTAAGAGCTTTGAAGTGAATTTACCAAAACCACGCGACCGATCCAGTAAGGATTTTTTAATCATTTATCAAAAAGTACTGGATTATATGTTGAATGTCCTAAATATTAAATAAGAAACAGGCGAGCCATAAGCGGTAAGTCACAGGGGGGTATACACATCTCAGTCCTAACTTCGTTCCATATGGAGCTCCATTGACAGAAGCCAAATTTTGTGTAATAAATACCTCTCAAGACATCTTATTGTCTATTTATATATGAGCGAAAGAGAAATTGATTTTGCAGAAGTTCACAAAATGTTTGATGGAAAAATGATAGGATGCATGGGTTCAAAATGTTCAAAATCTTGTTGTGAAAAAGGAAAAACGACCGAGCTTATTACAGTGCCACATTCAACAAAACTGCAGCAAGGAGAAGCAGATTTTTTGAGAAGAAATTGCCATTCGGAGATTTTGGATCAGATTGAAATAAAAAGAATAGAAGTAGGAAATACAGGACAGTTTATTGATGTAGTCTTGGGATGTTCAAAAATCGTAAGAGGTGGGATAAAAAAATTATTTAGAAAAACAAAAGTGTGCGTATTTGAACCCGTTAAAGAATTATATCTTCCAATTAGTTGTAAAACATTCCCATTTAGGTTTGATGACGTGGCTTATAATGGTGACTGCCCACATGCAGACAAAATTGCCAGAAATCCAACAACAGTAGATAAAGTATTGGAAATATGGAAAGCCTTCGGAGCGATAAAAGATGAAAAAGCATGGAGAGAAATGCTAGAACTAAGGTTGGAATTAGGAGACCACATGATTTTTATTGACAGAGAAAGTATAACAAATTCCTTGCCAAAAAATGCTGATAGTTAATTAAATCCAATCTGCTGACATTTCAGAAATTTTTATACCTCTCCAAAAAGTTCCAACGTCTGTGATTAAGTAGCTCCAAGCGCACTCGCTTCGCTCGTGTGATAGCCTGGAAACTTCTCCTTTTGCAAAATGGGCTATTTTGCTAGAATCACAGGGCATTAAAACGATAAAACACTAACACTTGTTTCTATGAAAATAAGAAAAGGTTTTACAGTAATGGAGGCGGCTATCGTAATAGCAATAATTGCTATTCTTGCAGCGGCGGTTTTTGTGGCAATTGATCCGGCCAGAAGAATGCACGAGGCTAGAAATGGCATGAGAAACGGAGATATCTATACCATCCTTGATGGAGTGGGGAAATATAAAACTGACAATAATGGGGCGCAATATTCCGTTATTTCCAACATGACGGAAGGAAGCTATTATGAACTTGGAACATGTTCGAGCGGGGCTACTTGTGCTCTACAGCCTGTGCAGCCGGCTTGCGTTAACCTTTTGGGAATAGGCTATAAGTATCTGGCAACAATTCCGAAGGATCCAAATATAGGAACCGACGCCGAGACGAAATATTACATCATGAAAGATGCGAGCGGAGTAATAACGGTTGGCGCTTGCAACGCGGAAGGCGGAGGCTCGGGCGGAAGCGGAACTCCACCGGTAATTAAAGTATCAAGATAAAAACTATTGTGTACAACAAAAAGAATGTTTCGGTAGAACTCAATTCCGACGCGGATGAGTCGGTTTTTAACGAGATTTTTGTGGAGAGGGACTATAAATTGTTGGAGGAAATCATAAAGAATGCGAACAATCCGATAATTGATGTCGGTGCGCATATCGGGCTTTTTTCGATTTACGCAAGAACTCTGAATCAGAGTGTCATGATTTTTGCTTATGAGCCCGAGGAAAAAAATTTCAAATCTCTCAAGGAAAATTTCGGGCTCAATCATATCGAGAAAAATGTTGTAGTGAGAAATTTGGCCGTGAGTGCGACAGAAGGGATGCTCACCCTTTATATAAGCCAAGATTCGCACAATCATTCTTTGGTGCAATCAACGGAAAATTCAAAAAAAGTTCAGGCCACAACCTTACAGAAAATTCTTCAAAAAGCGGGCACCTGCGATTTGGTAAAAATGGATTGTGAAGGCGCGGAGTTTGAAATAATAAAATCCATGACAAAAGAAGATTTCGGAAAAATAAAAAACATTTATATTGAATATCACGAATATGCGTCGGATCTAAAAGGAACGGACATCAAGCAAATTCTGGAAAAAAACGGATTTAAAACAAAACTTACACTTTCACCCTACGACAAACGTATGGGATTTATTTTTGCTTCTTCACCAAAAGCAGCAGTCCAATAGCGATTGCTGTCAAAACTCCTCCGTAGATAAACGTCGCTGAAGATCCCATCTTATCCCACAATATACCTGCTATAAAACCTCCCGGAAGTGCGGTTACGCCTATCGCGGTCTGGAATGTCCCAAGGGCGGTCGCTTTCAAGTCTTTCGGGCACATGTCTATGATGAACGCTCTTTGATTTCCGTCCGTCATAGCAAAGAAAACTCCATAAAGACCGAATAAAACCATTAACCATATAAAATTGTTAACGAATATAAGACCTATAGAGGTAAGGATAAAAAATATGTAACCGATTATTAAAAGAGGTTTTCGCCCAAACTTATCCGATAAAATTCCAGCCGGGATTGTAAACAATGTATAAACGCCAAAATATAAAACATAAAGCAAAATTGTGTAGTGATCTGAAATGCCGAGAGCCTTGGCTTTCAGCATCATAAAGGCATAACCAAAGTTTCCAAGAGCGAATATTGCGGAGACAAAAATGAAAAGTTTTAAATTGTTTGGAAGCATTTTTAGACTTACACGCGGTATCTTTTTCTCGGATGTTTGTGAGCCATCGGTATTTACGGTAGACGTAACAGCTTCACGTCTTTTCTCTTTGATAAAGAAGATTGTAACGATTGCCAAAATTCCCGGCAAAAAAGCAAAAAGGAAAATCTTTGTATATCCCAAAATTGGCAAAAGGATAACCGCCAGCACTGCTCCTAAAATCGAACCAAGCCCATCTAATGACCTTTGAAATCCATAAGCTTTTCCACGGATGCTTTGGTCAACATCATCAGCAACAATGGCATCTCTCGGCGCGTCTCTAAGCCCTTTTCCAATCCTATCTAAAACCCTTACGCCCAATACAAATGGCCAAAAAGTTGCGAACGCCATTAAAGGTTTGCTAAGTGCCGAAAAAGTATATCCAAAAAGTACGAAAGGTTTTCTTCGACGAATTTTATCTGACCAATATCCTGAAACAACTTTTAGAAGAGAAGCTGTCGTCTCGGCCGCGCCTTCGACAATTCCAACGACATATGCGCTGGCCCCAAGAACTCCGGTTAAATATAGCGGAACCAACGGAAATACCATTTGACTACTCAAATCTGTAAAAAGACTTACAAAGCCCAAAAGGATAATATTGCGGCTTATGCCTGTAAAGAATGATTTTTTGCTCATAGGGATGCGGTAAAAGATGTTTAAATCAATCTACCAAAAAAAGGCAAAAATCGCTATTGACCCGAAACATAAAAAGTGGTAATATATATGTGTAAGAAAAACAAAAACAAATGCTCATTCAAATTTAGGTGGTGTTGCCCGGAGAGAGATGTATTTAATTTTCTCTTCTTATCGGTTGAGTTTCTTGAACGCATCTTTCTCTGGGTTAATACTCTTCCAGCCTCGTGTTGGATATCGTGTTCTTGAACGCTTGTCTACCGTAAGGTTTTCAATCGTTTCCGGTTCTCCTCTGATTTGGGGTTGTGCTCATTTCATTGGTTTCCGTCTTGGAGATTATTCTTTCTTATCATCTTATAGATTTTAAGATGTTTATCTCTTCAAATTTGATCCTCGTGGTCAGCGCACGTCAAAGTATTTTTACCTAGAGCAACACTTTGAAAAGCCGCTTCTCATCTAATATTTGGGTCGCGGCTTTTCTCTTATACGGATTTATGCTAGTTTTTGCGCACTATGAATGCAAAAAAGCGCCAAAAAGTAGCCGTGTTGGCCTCCGGAGGAGTGGATAGCTCTGTAAGTTTGGCGCTGCTAAAAAAAGAAAATAAATACGACATTACCGCGTTTTATCTAAAGATTTGGCTGGAGGACGAATTGGCGCATATGGGAGATTGTCCGTGGGAGGAGGATTTAAAATACGTAAAAGAAATTTGCAAGAAATTTAATGTGCCTTTAAAAATTGTTCCGCTTCAAAAAGAATACTGGAGCAAAGTCGTGAAATACACGATTTACGAGGTGAAGAATGGCCGAACTCCGAATCCGGACATGTTATGCAATAACCAAATAAAGTTTGGGGAGTTCATCAAAAAAGCAGCTAAGGTGTTTGATAAAGTGGCAACCGGGCATTATGCGCAGGTTTGTAAAAAGAGCGGCAAGTATTATTTAAAGAGATCTCCGGATCCCATAAAAGATCAGACATATTTTTTGGGAAAACTTAATCAGAAACAATTGGAGAAAGTGGTTTTTCCGATAGGGCATTTAGAGAAAAAAAATGTTAGAAAATTGGCTGAAAAATTTAATTTGCCAAACAAAAACAGAAAAGACAGTCAGGGAATTTGTTTTCTTGGAAAAGTGAAATACGACGAGTTTATAAAACATCACTTGGGCATTAAAAAAGGAAAAATTATAGAACTTGAGACGGGGAATTTATTGGGTGAACACGAGGGGTTTTGGTATTACACAATTGGCCAGAGGAAGGGCATAAAGCTATCCGGCGGACCTTATTACGTTTCGGACAAGGATATAAAAAAGAACGTAATTTTCGTTTCAAAGCATTATCATGAAAAAGATAAAAAAAGGAATGAGTTTATTGTTGGCGATTTTAATTGGTTCTCCGGGAAATTTCCAAAAGAAAAGAATTTGCTGGTAAAAATAAGGCACGGCGAAAAACTTTATAAATGCACAATAAAAAAAGTTAAAAAATTCTCGGCATTGGTGAAAATTAAGGGAAACGATCAGGGAATAGCAGCGGGGCAATTCGCAGTGTTTTATAAAGGCGTATTGTGTCTGGGTTCAGCCGTAATAGGGTAATTATTCGGTGATATACTGTTTTGTAAGCTTTGCGGCTCTTTGCAGATTCGAGAAAGTTAGATTCGGAAGTGAAGCGCGAGCATAACTCCTGTAATCATTCTTTTTCCTTTCTTCGTCAGAATAAAATCTGTTGGCTGGAATATAAACAACGCCTTTTTTTGCGAGGCCGACAAAAATACCCTCGGCTTCCATATCCTTTTTTGTGCAGCCGGGAATCGCTTTTAAATCAAAACCTGCGTAATAAAGGTTTTTGTTGTATTTAAAGCCCAAAATGTCGTAAAAATTTTCCATATTAACGCGAATTCTTTTTAGATATTCTTCGCGGTCTTCATCGCCAAAAATCATGTGGGAAATTCCGAGATATTGGGATGGGCCGGGAACAAACGTCGTGTGCTGGAATTCACCGAAGATTGTACTTGGTCCTTTTGCCGCTATTAACAAAGACAGTAAATCTTTGTTGTCGGCCAAACGTCCTCCAAGCATTTTTTCGGCTATATATTTTTGTCCTTCTTTATTTATTACAAACTCGCCAAACCTAAGTCCGGTACTTCGCTCGATTTTGCTTCTGCCACCGATAAAAATCGTTCTTTCCGGTGCAAAATTCAAAATGCTTTTTCTCTTCTCGAAAAAGAAATCAGCGTAAACTTCGTCGGAAATGATAAGGATGTCTCTTTTTTTGGCAAAATCAGAAATTTTCTTTAAAAATTCTTCATCACACATAAATCCTGTCGGGTTGTTCGGATCAATCAGGCAAATCATCTTAAGATTTTCGGGCGCGCCGGCCAAAATCTTATCAATATCTCCATCAACTTTTCCTGTGGTTATTTCAATTGGTATGCTGAAAATTTTGATTCCGTCATTTTCCATAAGCATGTTATAGGTGGCATAAGCGGGAGATGTAATCATTACGCTATCACCTTCTTTTAAATAACCGATTTCATTGTCGTAAAGAGTTTTAAAAACGGTTCCAATCCCATGAGAAACGCCTTGTACAAAGATCAAATCGTTGTAATCAATATCAAATCCGTATTTTTCATTGTAATGATTCGCAACGACCAATCGTGCCAAGACTTCACCCTTAGGGTCGTGATAACATCCGCCGGAAACGGTGGCATATTTAAACATCTCGAAAACGATATCTCTTTTTGTCCATTCCAAGCCTTGCTGCTTGGCATATTTTTCTATTCTCGTAAGGAAGAAATAAAAATCTTCAAGATATCGTTCGGCACGTTTTTCAGAATAAACTTCTTTTGATTTTTTCTGGATTTTTGTCCACAAGGTGTCAAAATCGTCCCTGTTGTCAGCCACAAAGTGAGTTGAGGAGTTATTTAAAAGAGTGTCAATTTCAAGCAAGAAGGAGTAGAAGCGGCGACCTCTCTTTGACGGTGAAAACCCATAGCCTGGGTCGCCGCGTGAAAGATCCACTGCATTTTCTTCGCCAACAGCCTCGTCGGCAATTGAGCGAAGAACTCTAAAAATCTTAAAAGGGTTATCCAGAGCTATGTCAAAACCCCACTTATTGTCTCTCAATTTCAAAATAGCCATAAAATTATGTTAATTCTATAAAATTAAGCTTCTATTGTTGCGTCTCCGTTAATTTTGCACTGGCAAGTAAGCCTGTGATTGCCGTCGTCTATGCCCATGGCGCCAAGAGTTTGTTTTTCATTACCTTCGGTCGGGCTTAGGTTTTTTGCGCCCTCAGAGACTTTTATAAGACATGTACCGCAAACTCCGTTTTCGCAGCCGAAAGCAACAGGCCAGTCTTGCTCCTTTACAACATCTTTGAGCATTTTTCCGGCGGCGGTATCAACAGTTTGCCCAGTTTTCTTAAAAGTTATTTTTGGCATAAATACTTGGGTTACATCCTATATACGTTGCGCGCAGACAAGTTATCACAAAATAGCATTGAAAAAAACCAGTTTATTCATGACAATAGCACCGCAAATTGAATATATGAGGCTAAAAACACATGAAGTACAAATAGGCAGGATAAAAATTGGATTTAAAAATCCGATTGCGATTCAATCAATGACAAATACTGAGACAGCTAACGTTTCGGCTACGGCAAAACAATGCATGGAACTGGCGGCCGCCGGAGCGGAGATTGTGAGAATTACTGTAGACACCGAGGCGGCGGCCGCCTCTCTCCCCAAAATTCGCCAAATCCTAAACCAAAAAGGATATAAGAATTTGGCCTTGGTAGGGGATTTTCACTTTAATGGTCACGCACTTTTGGCAAAATATCCGAATTGCGCAAAAGCACTTGATAAATACCGAATCAATCCGGGAAATGTTCGCGATTTTGAGAAAATCGTAAAAATCGCTGTAAAAAACGCCAAGCCAATAAGAATCGGAGCAAACGAAGGTTCGATAAAAGGAAACATGGTTAAAACGGTTCTTGAATTTGCAAAAAAAGCCGAGAAATTTGGACTTAAAAGAAATCAAATTGTTTTGAGTGTAAAAGCTTCCGACGCAATGAAAACCGTGGAAGCCTACGAATCTTTGGTTAAAAAAATGCTGGCACAAAAGCGCACATACGCTTTACACTTGGGTGTCACCGAAGCCGGAAGCGGCCTTGAAGGAGCCATTTATAGCGCATCGGCATTATCGATTCTATTGAACAAAGGGATTGGAGACACAATCAGAATTTCTCTCACGCCGGAATCGGAAAAAGACAGAACAAAGGAGGTTGAAGCGTGTAAAATCCTTCTTCAGTCATTAAATTTGAGGAAATTCGGGCCAAGAATAATAAGCTGTCCGGGCTGCGGCCGCACAAATAATAAATTACTCCAAAAGACAGTTAAGGAAGTGAACGAATACATAAAAAAACACCCAAAATTTCCATACAAAACGATTGCAATAATGGGATGCATTGTAAACGGGCCGGGAGAGGCAAAGAACGCAGACTTCGCCATAGTTTTGCCGGGCAAAACAGAGAAAAAGATTGCGCAGATTTTTATAAACGGTAGATTTGTATCGAAAAATTACTATGATTTTATCCGACAAAACAATTAAAAAGCTGTTGGAAACCGGAAAGTTGGTTGTGGATCCGGTAGATGAAAAATCGATTCAGCCGGCTTCGATTGATGTTCGTTTGGGAGATCATTTTTTGATTCTTGAAGATACTCAAATGGACAGTCTTTCGATGGATATAGAGCCAAAATACAGGGAAATAACAGGCAAAAACGTTACCATTGCGCCACACACTTTTTTGTTGGCTACAACGCAGGAATACATAGAAGTCCCAAATAATTTAACGGCTTTCGTGGAAGGAAGAAGCTCAATCGGAAGAATCGGACTTTTTATTCAAAACGCAGGCTGGGTGGACCCGGGATTTAAGGGTAGAATCACGTTAGAGCTTTATAACGCCAGCTCGCTTCCGATAAAATTGGAGGCGGGAAGGCGCATTTGTCAGTTGGTATTCTGCAAAATGGATCAAGAGGCCGAAAATCCATATAGCGGAAAATATCAGGGGCAAAGAAAGGCAACGGGCAGCCGCGTTTATCAGGATAAGGATAAAAAACACGTAGATTTAAACTAATCACATGCAACAATATTTGGATTTGGTAAAAGAAGTTATGGATCACGGAGAATTTAAAGAAGACCGTACGGGAACAGGTACATATTCGGTTTTTGGAGTGCAAAAAAAATACGATCTAAGGAACGGATTTCCGCTTGTTACCGTGAAAAAAACAATGTTCAAGTCTTTGATATACGAATTACTTTGGTTTTTGAAAGGGGCGACAAATATCAACGATGGGCTAAAACCAAATACTTCAATTTGGGATCCATGGGCGAATGAAAAAGGAGAACTTGGACCGGTTTATGGATATCAATGGGTGAAGTGGGAAAAATTTACGCCGAAGGGGGATGATAAATACGAAAAATCACACATAAATCAGATTCAAAATGCGATGGATTTAATAAAAAAGAATCCGGATTCGCGCAGAATAATAGTTAGCGCATGGAATGTTGCCGATTTGGATAGAATGGCATTGCCTCCATGCCACGCATTTTTTCAATTCTATGTAGTCAATGGACGCCTCGATTTACAACTGTATCAGAGAAGTGCCGATATTGCCCTCGGCGTCCCATTTAACATCGCCAGCTACTCAGCGCTTTTGATTATGATGGCACAGGAATGCAATCTTACTCCGGGAATTTTTGTGCACACAATAGGGGACGCACACATATACAAAAATCATCTCGAAGGGCTTAAAGAAACGCTTACGAGAAAGCCATTTCCTTTGCCTCAACTAAAAATTGCGAAGAAGCCTTTTTGGGAAATAAAATTTGAGGATTTCGAACTGGAAAATTATCAATTTCATCCATTTATAAAATTTCCGATAGCCGTATAAAAATGAAAAAAGAAAAATACATCGTAGTGGCGATAGATGAAAAAAACGGAATAGGTTTGGATAATAAACTTCCATGGAAATTCAAAAAAGAAATGCAATATTTTAAGGAAAGAACAATTAAAGTGCATGACTCCGAAAAAGAAAACGCGGTAATAATGGGACGAAAAACCTGGGAATCAATTCCGGAAAAAAACAGACCGTTAAAAAATCGCATAAACATAATTTTAACGAGCAAAAAAGACTATAAAGCGGATGGAGCCATAGTTTGCGGATCGCTTGAGGAAGCGATGACCGCCGCCGAAGATGACGATTATATCGAAAAAATCTACTTTATCGGCGGCGCGGAGGTTTTCTCCCAGGCTCTCGAATATTGCGATGGATTATATGTCACACACGTAAGAGAAGACTATCATTGCGACAAATTCTTCCCGGAAATATCGGAATGTTTTGGCGAAGCAAAAAAGCTAGGCTCGGACGAAGAAAATGGAGTCAAATTCGACTACATGCTATACAAATGCGAAGACGAGTAGCGGCCGCGGAATAATTATTTCTTCGGGCTAAGAGCCGCGTCAATTATAGTTTGGAAATACGTAAAAGGTCTTGCTCCTGACGCGACTGTTCCATTTATAATAAACGCTGGAGTGCCATCCAGCCCCGCTTTTGTGGCCGCGGCCTGATCAGCTTTTATCAAATCGGCATAAGTTCCGTCTTTAACGCATTTATCAAATTTTGTAGTATCCAAACCTAAATCTTTTGCATATCCGGAAAGTGTCTCAACGGAAATTGGATTTGTGCCATTTCCGGTTTGTCCTCCAAAAATTTTATCATGCATTTTGAAGAATGTAGAGTCATCACCCTGTCCACGAGCGCACTCCGAAGCCATTGCAGCGTTGTATGCATCAGGATGAAAACTTAGGGGATAATTTCTGAAAACAATTTTAACTTTGCCGGTATCAACATAATTTTTCTTGATATCTTGGTAGGCATCATTGTAAAAAGATCGGCAATACGGACATTGAAAATCGGAAAATTCAACTATTGTAACAGGGGCATCCTTTTTGCCTAACACAGCGCCATCTCCGGTAAAGTCTCCTTCAACAGTTGTTTGCTGACTCTGTTGCGCCTGCTGTTTTGCAACTTGTTCGTCATATGCTTTTTGCTGTTCTGCAACGTAAGCGTCAATCTCAGTCCTCACAGCTTTTTTAAAAGTATCTCCGCCCAAACTATTCTTAAATTGAAAGCCAGCAAAAACAAGCGAGCCGGAAATTAACAAGGCCGCAATCACAATCGCGGAGACTAAACTTTTTCCTTTATTCATAAAAATTTCGGTTAACAAATAAGCTGCCAAAATATACAGTAGAACTTTTAAGAAGGCAAAAAATTAGTGAGAAGGGGCAGCATGTAATCGACCATAGGTTGATATCAAGCTGTCCCTCTCAAATGTTAAGCGCGAAGCTTATCGAGGACGTCGTCCGCCCGGATGAAGATGGATTGTTGAATCGAATGGAGTCCCGGGAGGGCAAGGATATTTTTGCGCCGTAGGTTTGTTGGGTATTTTTTTGGGTGGCACACAATGGTGCCCATTAAAATGCCTCTCCTTAAAGGTTACATTGCAAGTCGGACAGGTCTTTACCTTCGCCATTTAAAGCACCCCTTACTAGAAAAACAGCTTTTGCTGCCCCAATTGTCAATTGCGAAAGGTGGCCTATT